>Ga0310690_10000037_pt1 | contig 288925 bp, 225 predicted proteins | sample AusTroGonzalo_MG_2_FD_207661 | JGI IMG/M metagenome (GOLD analysis project Ga0310690, IMG submission 207661) | Bovine rumen microbial communities from tropical cattle in Woodstock, Queensland, Australia - Gonzalo_04 (v2) (version 2) | ecosystem: Host-associated > Mammals > Digestive system >... | reverse complement strand
TGATTGTTATGTGGAGTTAGCAAAATTCTCTTGACCTGACACTTCGTGTCGAGTCCGCTCACGTTCGACAGAGCGAATAAATTCGCTTTGCCCTCACTTACTCGCGGACTTCCCAGATATCGTTGGTCTCGAGTAACTCCGTGAAGTTGTGATACTTCTTCTGAGCACTGACCTCAGCGAGTTGCGCGTGAACGGCATCGTTGTAGGTGGGTGCCTCGACGTCGCGAATGACACCGAGAGCCACGGGGAATCCGTCGCCATTACCCATCAGGGCCAACTTCAACTGCAGAGTGTTGTCCTCGCAGTGGGCATCGTGAACGAGTACGTCGTCAAGGGTATAACCATCCTTGCCAATTTCGACAACTTTAAGGCCGAAGCCCTGCTGGACGAGACCGAACTCATTGTTCTCACCGAAGACGAGTTTCTCACCGTGGCGCACGTAGATGGCATTCTTCTTGCGGCCCTCGTTGTTATAGACCGACTCGTGGGTACCGTCGTTAAAGATTACGCAATTCTGCAACACCTCTGTGACGCTGGCACCCTTGTGCTCGTAGGCGGCCTTCAGCACCTCTACCGTTCCCTTGGCATCGGTGGCGACACAACGTGCAAAGAAGTGGCCACGGGCACCGAAGCAGAGTTCGGCAGGACGGAACGGATCCTCTACCGTGCCGTAAGGGCTTGACTTAGAGACAAAGCCACGGGGTGAGGTGGGAGAGTACTGACCCTTCGTCAGACCGTAGATACGGTTGTTCAGGAGGATCATGTTCAGGTCGATGTTACGACGGTTGGCATGGATGAAGTGGTTACCGCCGATAGCCAATCCGTCACCATCGCCAGAGACCTGCCAGACGGTGAGGTTAGGATTAGCAACCTTTGCACCTGTGGCAATGGCAGCAGCACGACCGTGAATGGTATTCATACCGTAGGTGGCCATGTAGTGGGGCAGACGGCTGGAACAGCCGATACCACTGATGACTGCGATATTCTCAGGGGCTACGCCAATCTCGGCCATAGCCTTATGGAGAGATGCCAGGAAGAAGTGGTCACCGCAACCGGGGCACCAACGAGGCTGGCCTTTCTTGAAATCTTGTGCTGTATATTCCATAACTCTTTACTTCATTAAAATGTCCTCGAATGCATTGACTAACTCTTCTACCACGAAGGGCTGACCCTTGACCTGATTGAACTGGTAGGGCACGAAGTTATCAACCTTCATGCGCAGGTAGGCAGCGAGCTGACCCATGTTCTGTTCGGCCACCACCACCTTTTTATATTTAGAGAGTACATCAGCCGTGTTCTTTGGCAGGGGGTTCAAATACTTGAACTGTGCCTGAGCCACCTTGTAGCCCTTCGTACGGAGTTCATCCATGGCAGAGTGCAGATGACCGTAGGTAGAACCGAAGCCTACGATGAGCAGGTCGGCATCGTCGGCATCACCGATCACTTCGAGGTCAGGCACCTGGATATTGGCGATCTTCTGCTGGCGCAGGCGCGTCATTAAGTCGTGGTTTTCGGGATTGGTGGAGATTGCACCTGTTTCATTGTCCTTTTCCAGTCCACCGAGAATATGGGTGAATCCCTCACGGCCAGGAACAGCCCAGTAACGGGTACCGTTCTCGGCACGCATGTATGGTGTCCACTTGCCTTTCAGTTCCTCAGGCACGTATGGCGGATTGATGGCGTCGAGCTTAGCCATCTCAGGCAGTTTGAAGGCACCTGAGCCATTGGCGATATAGGCATCGGTGAGCAGCACGACGGGTGTCATGTGCTCGAGGGCGATCTTACTGGCCTGGAAGGCGGCGTCGAAACAGTCAGCTGGACTCAGGGCAGCCATCACAGGCATAGGGCTCTCACCGTTACGGCCGAAGAGCACCTGCAGCAGATCGGTTTGCTCCGACTTCGTGGGCAGACCCGTGGCGGGACCGCCGCGCTGTACGTCGAGGACTACCAAAGGCAACTCCATGATGACGGCCAGGTTCATGGCCTCACTCTTCAGACAGATGCCAGGGCCAGAGGTGGAGGTAACGCCGAGTGCACCAGCGAACGAAGCACCAAGTGCTGAAGCACAACCAGAGATCTCGTCCTCGCACTGGACGGTGATCACACCGCAAGACTTGTGCTTTGACAACTCGTGGAGTACGTCGGTGGCAGGGGTGATGGGGTAGGAACCGAGATAGAGACGGAGTCCGGCCTTCTCGGCAGCGGCAATGAAACCGTAGGCCGTCGCCTTGTTACCTGTGATGTCCATATAGCGTCCGGGCACCTTCTCCTTGGTCTCGATGCGATAGACATTGACGGCTGAGGAGTGGGTGTTGTGACCGTAGTCGTAACCAGCCTGCACCACCTTGATGTTGTTCTCAGCGATGGCAGGCTTCTTGGCGAACTTGTCCTTCAGGAAGTTGGCCACGAGGGAGAGGTCACGGTCGAAGAGCCAGCACACGAGACCGAGGGCGAACATGTTACGGCACTTCAGCATGGCTTTGTTGTCCATGCCCGAGTCTTTCAGGCAGTCCTTCACCATCGTGGTCAACGGGCACTGGATCACGCGGTCGGGATCAATATTCATCTCGCCGAGATAGTCCTCTGTCTTGAACTGTGCCTTCTCCAGATCCTTCGGACCGAAGGAGTCGGTATCGATGATGATGGTTGCACCAGCCTTGGCGTAGCGGTACTGCGTCTTCAGGGCGGCGGCATTCATGGCTACGAGTACGTCGCACTTGTCGCCAGGGGTATAGACTTTGCCTGCACCGATATGTACCTGGAAACCAGACACGCCTGTCAGCGAACCTTGCGGGGCGCGGATGTCAGCGGGATAGTCGGGGAATGTGGAAATGCCGTTACCAACGGTGGCACTGACCGTCGAGAAGATGTTTCCGGCCAACTGCATACCGTCGCCGGAGTCACCAGAGAAGCGTACGACCACCTGGTCGAGCTCTTTCACTTCTAATTTTTCAGCCATTTTTTATTTGTTTATTACTAACTTTCTCTTAAAACGGCTGCAAAATTATACATTTTTAGCGAATATGCCAAAAGAAAATACTAAAAAATGCATATTTGTAGCAAAAATACCACAAATATGCATCTTTTCTGCATAAAGCACAATCAATTCGTATTATTATTCATGGCGATGGGATTTATGACAGTTTGGTTGTTAAAAATTGAGCTTTTCGCGTACGCGCGTGGTTGAAGTGATTAGATTATATACGCCTGCGCGCGCGTTAGAGAGGCTCCAATTCTTGAGAGAATTCATCCAAGCAGAGGCTCCGTAGGAAAATTTGGAGCCTCCAAATTTACCTACGGAGCCTTCTGTTTTTCCTAAAGTACCCCCTTTTTGCAACAAAACAAGCGGTCTTATCTAATATTGGAAGGAACTTCCACCAAGGAACTCGCGGAGGAGCGAGGTGGGTGGTATCTGTGTTTCGGGGATGGGTTTGATGTAGCGCAGGAACTTCAGCAGGCGGTAGGCCTCGGCATGTTCCGGACAGTTCTCGGGCACGGCTTCGAGCAGTGGTTCAGCCTGGCTCTTGATGACGGCGAGTTCGAAGAGCATGGCGGTGTTAAACATCGCGTCGGCATTCTCTTGGAAGGGGAAGATCCACTTGTTCTCTCCCGCACGTACAGACGGCCAGCGGCGGATGGTCTCCTGAGCCGTGACGGCACGATATTTGTGGTCACGGATGATACGTCGCAGCAGACGGTTGTCGGTGGTAGGGATGTAGTTGTGGTTGTCAAGCAGTACGGTGGTCAGCGCGGAGGCATAGACGCGGAAGATCTGTTCATTGGGAATCTGTGAGGTCAGTTCGGGGTTGAGGGCGTGGATGCCTTCCACTACAAGGATCTCGTTCTCATGAAGACGGAGTCTCTTGCCGCTCTTCTGACTGGTGCCTGTGGGAAAGTCGTAGCGTGGCAGTTCTATCTCTTCACCTTTGAAGAGGGCTGTCAACTGCTCGTTGAGCAACGGCAGGTTCAGGGCATGCAGGTTCTCGAAGTCGTAGTCGCCCTTCTCGTCGCGTGGTGTCTTATCACGGTCGAGGAAATAGTCGTCGAGCGAGATGGCGATGGGCTTGATGCCATTGACGGCGAGTTGTACGCTGAGGCGCTTGCAGGTCGTGGTCTTTCCACTGGATGACGGTCCTGCGATGAGCACCATCTTAATGCCCTTGCGCTGGGCGATCTCATCGGCAATGCGTGCGATCTTCTTTTCCTGTAAGGCTTCCGAGACCATGATGAGTTGTGGCGAGTAGCCTTTGATGATGGCCTCATTGAGGTCGCCAATAGTACGCAACCCGAGGATGTCCTGCCACTGATGGTGCTCCTTGAAGATGCTGAACATCTTGTCCTGATGGGTCATCTCGCCGAGTTCGTCTGGATGTTCGCGTGACGGCAGGCGCAGGAGCAGACCGTCGTAGTATTCTTCTAATCCGAAGAGGTAGATCTGTGAAGTGTTCGTCAGCAGCGAACCATAGTAATAGTCCACATAACCGTCGATATCGTAATAGGTCGTATAGAGCCGCCCTGTACTCTCCAATAGTTTCACTTTCGATTTGTTGTGTAGCCTGTCGAACATGGCAATGGCCTCCTTGGTGGTGGTCTCGTGACGATGGATGGGCAGGGCGTCGTCGATGATCTCCTGCATGCGTCGGCGGATGGTGCCGGCATCGTCGAGTGTCACGGGACGTCCAATGTTGAGGTTGACATAGTAACCGTTGCTGACGGGAATGTCGATAGCCACCTTACAAGGGTTGTAGAGGTCGTGGACGGCCTTGCAGAGCACGAAGAACAGGCTGCGGGTATAGGCCCGTGAGCCACTCGATGATGTAATATCAAGAAACTCCACCTCCTTCTGTTTGTAGATGCGGAAGTGCATCCCCTCCACCTTATTATTAACGTGTGCAGAGATGGGGCCGTACTTCATCTCTAGGCCAGAGAGTTGATATACTTCTTCCAAGGTACTGCCAAGGGGCACTTCGATGGTCTTGTCGTTGTTCTTACACAATACATGAATGGTCTGTTCCATATTGTAGATGTTTTAGGAGATGTTTGATATATTTGGTGCAAAAGTAATAAAAAAAAGCCACAGATTGCACAGATTTTATTATTTTTTTCTTGAAAACTGTGGAATCTGTGGCTAAAATTTACTATCTTTGCAACCGAGTTTCAAATCAAAAGAATTCTTTATGCTAGTTTTATTCAAACTTCTTGGCTCACTTGCACTTCTCATGTTTGGTATGAAGTCGATGAGTGAGGCATTGCAGAAGATGGCTGGTCCCCAGTTGCGACACGTTCTCGGTGCCATGACCACCAACCGTTTTACGGGTATGCTGACAGGTATGTTGGTGACGGCATCCGTGCAGTCGTCAACGGCTACGACGGTAATGACCGTTTCATTTGTCAATGCGGGACTGCTCACTTTGGCTCAGGCTATCTCTGTTATCATGGGTGCGAACATCGGAACGACGCTCACGGCGTGGATCATGTCGGCTGGTATGTCGTTTGATATCACCAGTGCCATCTATCCGGCATTCTTCTTAGGTATTATCCTGATTTACTTGAAGAAATATCGCTATATAGGTGACTTCCTTTTTGGTCTGTCGTTCCTGCTTTTGGGACTTGGCACCCTGCGTATGACGGGAACAGAGATGCATCTTGGCGAGAATCAGGCCGTACTCGACTTCTTTGCCTCGTTTGATCCAGACTCGTTCCTGACTACATTGATCTTCCTTTTCCTTGGTGGTGTGTTGACTTTCTGCGTACAGTCGTCGGCGGCCGTTATGGCGATCACGATGATCCTCTGTTCCAGTGGCGCCCTGCCTATCTATCAGGGTATAGCCCTCGTGATGGGCGAGAATATCGGAACCACCGTCACCTCAAACCTTGCAGCCCTCTCAGCGAACACACAGGCTCGTCGGGCAGCCTTGGCCCACATGTTCTTCAACGTGTTTGGTGTCGTTTGGATCCTGTTTGTGTTCCGTCCATTTATCGATATGGTTTGTGGCTGGGTAGGCTACGACGTGACGATGGCAAAGGATGCTGTAGAGACCAGTGTGTTTTTGGCCAATGCCGCTAAGTTGAGCTTTGTGCTGGCAGCTTTCCATACTTCTTTCAATGTGGTCAATACCTTTATCCTCATCTGGTTCATTCCGCAGATAGAACGTTTTGTGTGTTGGGTGATTAAGCCTAAGAAAATTGATGAAGAAGAGGACTTCCGTCTGCATTTCATTACGGCTGGCTTCATGAAGACCCCGGAACTTTCAGTGCTCGAAGCCCAGAAAGAGATCCAGGCCTTCTCCGAGCGTATGGAACGTATGTTTAACATGGTGCGCGAACTACTGACCCTTTCGTCGTCAGTCTCTGCCAAGTCGAAGAACAACGACTCTGATTTTAATAAACTGTATTCGCGTATTGAGAAGTATGAGGGTATCAGTGATAATATGGAACTGGAAATCGCCAAATATTTGGACTCTGTCAGTGATGCTCATCTCTCTGATGATACGAAGGCCAAGATACGTGCCATGCTCCGTGAGATCTCCGAGTTGGAATCGATTGGTGATGCCTGCTTCAATATGGCACGCACCATTTCCCGTAAGTATAACGGGAAGGAGGACCACTTCAATGATAAGCAGTACGACCATATTCACCAGATGATGGAACTGACAAATCAATCGCTCTCTCAGATGAATAAACTGATGATGGGTCGTAAGGAGTCGTTCGACGTGAACCGCTCGTTTAATATTGAGCATGAGATCAACAACTACCGCAACCAGTTGAAGCAGCAGAACATTGTGGATATCAACAATCACGATTACACCTATGCTGTCGGTACGATCTATATGGACTTGATTAATGAGTGCGAGAAATTGGGTGACTACGTGGTGAATGTCGTAGAGGCTCGTATGGGAATACGGTAATATTACATGATATATGTTGGATAGATTGAAAGATGAAGAAATTAGCATTTTTGATCTTATTGGGATTGTTAGTCGGACGGACAGTTAGCGCTCAGGTCGTCATCAATGAGCTCATGCAGTCGAATGTGGATTGCATCATGGACGAACTGAACGAATTCCCTGACTCTTGGGTGGAACTGTATAATGCAGGCAACGTGGCAGTCAGCCTCAATGGTTATCGCTTAGGCATCACCGACCAGGCAGATGAGGCATGGAGACTGTCTGACGTGAGTATTGCAGCTAAGCAATATGCCCTTGTCTATTGTGACAAGGTGGGCTGGCGGATGCATACAAACTTCCGTCTGGAGTCGGGAAAGAGATGTAGTGTGTATCTTTTCTATGGCTCGGATGTTGTCGATAAGGTTACGGATTTGCCGAAGCAGCCGGCTCCCAATATCGCCTATGGACGACAGTTTGATGGCGGCGAAGAATGGGGGTACCAGTTGACTCCTACGCCTGGCAAGGCCAACAGCGGTCAGATGACGGATAATATCCTGGGCGATCCTGTGTTCAGTGAGCCAGGAAGAGTTATCGTCAACGGCTCTCCAGTTTCCCTGACACTTTCCTTGCCAGAAGGCTCCCCCAGCGGTGCGACGATATACTATACGACCGATGGATCCGAGCCCACGCTGAAAAGTGAGAAATACAAGGATCCGATTGAAATCTCGAGCACTACCGTGGTTCGTGCCAAGCTTTTCTGCGATGGTTGGCTCTCACGTCGCTCTGTCACCCAGAGTTACGTGTGCTTTTCACGAGAGATAACATTGCCGGTGATCAGTATATCGACTGACAATAAATATCTGAACAGCGATAAGATAGGTATCTACGTGGAAGGCAATTACCAGCCCGGCACGCCCAATTATTCATTCAGTTGGCGGCGTCCGATGAACATTGAGTTCTTTGAAGGAATAGATAAAGCCAGTGCCATCAACCAACTTTGTGAAGCCCGTATCATGGGTGAGTCATCTCGGAAATACCCTCTGAAGTCGATGGTATTTTATGCCCATAAGCGTTTCGGTACAAAGCACTTCAAGTATGAGTTTTTCCCGGACCAGAAGCCAGGAATTGATGAGCAGAAGTCGATTCTTTTGCGCAATTCAGGTGGTGATTACTTATATCTATTTATGCGTGACGCCCTTATCCAAAGGGTCATGGGCACCTATACTGACATTGATTGGGAACCGTGGCGTCCTGCCATTATTTTCATCAATGGCAGTTACAGGGGTATTATCAACATACGCGAACGAAGCACTGGCGATTTTGTCTGGGCTAACTATGAGGGGTTGGAAGATATTGACATGGTTGAGAACTGGACTTATGTGAAGGAAGGCGATATGGACAACTTTGATTTGTTCGAGTCGTTTTTTAGCAAGCGTGGCCACTCTCGGGAGGAATATGAGGAAAGATTGGATTGTGTGGAGTATATCAATCTGATGGCAATGAATCTCTACTTTGGTAATATGGATTTCCCTGGCAATAACACCATTTTGTGGCGTCCGCGTGCTGAAGGCGGTCGTTGGCGTTTTGTGGCCAAGGATACAGACTGGGGGCTTGGCCAGGAACAGTGGGGCTATCCAATCATCAACAGATGTCCCGTCTATGTCAATGCCATTGAATGGTTGATCAATTATAACGTGGGTGACTATTGGGTCAAGTTGCCACAGTACACGGTATTGTTCCGCTATATGATGGAGAATCCTGATCTTAACCGGGAGTTCGTTGACCGTTGCAGCATCTACATGGGCGATTTCCTGAATGAGAAAGGTGTTCGTGAGATATGGGATCCCATGTATGAAACAATTAAGGCGGAAATTCCATATTACACACAGCTGATCCCAGAAGCCAAAGCATACGATGTGGAATTGGCGGAAGCCCGCCTTTGGCTGTCAGAGCGCACTGATTATTTCTATAAGCATCTGGCAAGTGTTTATAAGTTAGGAAGCCCCATTCCGATGACCGTTAACAAGTCTGTGGAACAAGCTGGGGAGATGACCGTTAAGTTCAACGGTGTGAAGCTGTCGAAAGGTGTCTTCGATGGGCAGTATTACAGAGACCGTACTGTGACGCTCGAAGCTGAGGCACCCGAAGGTTGGGAGGTTACTGGCTGGTATATGGTTACGGATGGAATAAAAGAACAATATGCGGAAGGTTCCAGTTTTACCTTCACGATGCCGAAATGCAGTTCTTTGTCCATCAATGCCATATTGAGTGAAGTTAGTGGTATTAACACCCTGTCGTCACAAAACTGGACATGGCAGCGCGAAGGCGATCGTCTTGTTGTCTCAAAGGTTCCTGTGGGTGTCAAGGTACAGCTCTATGACCTGCGAGGCATGCTGATTAATTCCGTCGTTTCGGATGGAACGGAGATTGTCGTTCCTTTGTCAACCAGTCAGTTACATATTCTGAAAGTAGGGGATAAGACCGTCAAACTCTGAGAATTGCAGAGAGATAACCTAAAAAAGTGAGGAAACATGATGTTTCTTCACTTTTTTATTGTACCTTTGCAGCCGATTTGCAAAAAGCATATCAAGGGGTGCTGCCTGTTGGCGGCTGAGATGATACCCTTCTGAACCTGATACGGATAATGCCGGCGTAGGGATGGATAAGTATTCAAATCAACACGATGTCCCCTTTACATTATTTATTAATTAAAGGTACAAGTTAGTAGTATGAGAAGAATTGTTTTAGGATTGGCTGCGTTGGTGTGCGCGGCGAGTATGAATGCACAAGGTAACAAGGCTGCCCTCTATGACTCCACCCAGGTGGAACAGTTGCAGGAGGTGGTCGTGAATGGTGTACGTGCGCAGAAGAATGCGCCTTATGCCATTGCCAACATCAAGAAACAAGAGTTGGATAATTTCTCGAAGACAGGTAAGGAACTGCCTTTCCTCTTCTCGCAGACACCTGGTGTGATAGCATGGAGCGAGAACGGACTGGGTACGGGAACTACCTATATGCGTATCCGTGGAGCTGGCGACTCGCGTATCAACGTGACGCTCGACGGTGTGCCCCTGAACTCACCAGAGGATCAGTGTGTGTTCTGGGCGAATATGAACAGCTATGGTTCACTGCTCGGCTCTGTGCAGATCCAGCGCGGTGTGGGTTCCTCGACCATTGGCGACGGTGCCTTTGGCGGTACGGTGGCTTTGGCATCGGCAACGCCTTTGCAGGTGCCCAGCATTGAGGTGTCAGGTAGCTATGGCTCGTTTAATACTTATAACATCGGTGGTAAGTTCTCCACAGGGCTTCTGTGGAAGCACCTGATCTTCGACGGTGCCTATCACGAGACAAATACTGACGGTTTCATCCATGGCACAAGCGGACGAAGCGGAAGCTATTACGGTGGTCTTACCTGGTTGGGTGATAACTTCCAGATCCGTTATAAGAACATCGGTAACTTCGAGAAGACAGGTCAGGCATGGAATGGTGTAACGGCCGGCGACAATGATCTCTCGCTGATGGACGGCACTTATGGAGCAAAGACGGGTATCAAGACCTATAAAGATATGTACGAAGTAGGGCTTGGCAAATATAACTCGCTCTATGAGTATCTGACCTACGATGCCGACGGCAACTTTGCCAAGGATGCCAATGGAAACTATATTACTGCCCGCTATCAGATGGCCAATGGCACCTATTGGGATAAGACCACTGATAACTTCTGGCAGAACCATAACATCTTTTCTGCAGCGTGGAACATCAGTGACCACTGGACGACAACGGCTTCGTTACACTATACTTATGGCTACGGCTACTATAACGAGTTTCGTCCAAACAACAAACTGAAGAAATTTGGTTTGTCTTACGACGGCGTGAAGAAAACAGACTTCGTGCGTGAGAAGGGCCTTTCGCAGAATACGTATGGTCTTTTGTGGAATGCCAATTATAAAGATGAGTCATGGGATATCATTGGTGGTTTCTCTCTTCAGAATTTTGATGGTAACCACTTCGGCTATGTTACCTATATTGCCAATGAAGATGTGCGGAAGAAGTATCTGTCCAATGGCGACTATCAGTACTATGACTCCGATGCCCATAAGTTTGACGGCAATGTGTTCCTGAAGGCTGCCTACCATATCTCTGACCAGTGGGATGTGTTTGCCGATCTCCAATATCGTCACGTGGACTACAAGACAGACGGTATCAATGATAAGTTCTATGAGGAGGAGAGCGGCTACTACAACCAGAAACTTGACATTAACGAGAAGTATGACTTCCTGAATCCGAAGGCTGGTTTCTCTTGGAATCTCAACGGTCATCGTGTCTATGGCTCTGTGGCTCTGAGCCACCGTGAACCAGAACGTAACAACTTCACCGATAACGGCTCTTATCCTTTCCCGAAAGTCGAAAAGCTGATGGATTACGAGTTGGGTTATACTTATAGTGGTGACATCTTCCGTCTGGGTGCCAACTTCTTCTTCATGGATTATACGGATCAGTTTGTGCAGACGGGTGAGGTAAGTGATATTGGTGAGAAACTAACGACAAACATCAAGGATTCTTATCGTACGGGTATTGAACTTCAGGCCAGTATCGATCCTACTCCCTGGCTCACCATCGAAGGAAATGCCGCTTTCAGTAAGAACAAGATCAAGGACTTCGACGAAGTGGTTGAAGACTGGGACAACGGTACAAAGACCATCCACTATGACAACTCAACACTTGCTTTTTCACCCTCAACCATCCTAAACGGCTTCTTAACACTTCATCACCAAGGCGTACAGGCCACATGGCACACTAACTTTGTCAGTCGTCAGTACCTTGATAATACGGAGAACGCAGACCGCTCGCTGCCCTGTTACTCGGTGTCGAATATCAGCCTGAGTTATACGCTGAGACCTAAAAAAATAATGAAGGAGGCTATCTTCGGCCTGAACTTCAATAATGTATTTAATCGTCGTTATGCTGCCAGCGGCTGGGTATATTCCGCCATTTGTGAGAGTTATGGTCATCCCAATGATAACCGTTACTACCAGATTGGCTTCATCCCCATGGCTGGCTTTACGATGATGGGTAACGTGACGCTGCGCTTTTAATGAGAAATTAGTAATGAGTAATTTGTAATTATGATTACCTTTTTCGCGGAGCATTGGTTGGATATCGTGACGACCGTCTTAGGTCTGGCGTATATTCTGTTGGAGTATAAGGCCAGTGTGTGGATGTGGGTTGTGGGATTCCTGATGCAGGCTCTGGGTATCGTACTCTATTACCAGAAAGGACTCTATGCCGACTGCGGCATGGAGTTCTATTATTTGGCTATGACGGTCTATGGCTATTGGCGCTGGGTCTCAAAGGCAGGCTCACAGGGGGACGGTTCTTTTGTCGCAACGAAAGAACCGTCCCCCCTGGCCATCCGTCACTTTCCATCAAGGTTAGTGCTACCGTGGACACTTCTGATCTTAGGTCTGTGGGGCATTATCTATTGGCTCCTCATCACATTTACCAATTCCAATGTGCCCTTGGCTGACAGTTTCACGACAGCTCTGAGTATCGTGGGTATCTGGGCTCTGGCGCATAAGTATCTGGAGCAATGGTTTATTTGGATTGCTGTCGATGTGGTGACGTGCGTACTCTATTTCTATAAGGACATCCCCTTCAAGGCCAGTCTCTATGGCCTCTACGTCGTCATTGCTGTCTTGGGCTGGTTCAAGTGGCGACGGATGATGACGTCTGCGTAAAAAAGAGGGATCCGACGCTTCACAGCGTCAAATCCCCACGCAAACTTCAAACAACCAAAAAAAGAATTGTCTGAATTTCTATTATTGAAAGCTTGTTCTATTATCTGATGAACAGCAGCTCACGATACTTCGGCAGTGGCCAGAGGGCGTCATCAACGATCAACTCCAGTTTGTCGATCTCGTAGCGGATGGTATCGAGTTTCGGCTCCACCTTATCGTGATAGGCGATGGCCTTCTCGTGCTCGTCCTCAATCTTGTTGGCGAGTTTACGGGCATTGACGAGTTCCTCTACACCCTTCTCGATGGCAGAAGTGCGCTCGGCAATCTCCTCGATGATCTTGATGTTACGGGCGGAGAGTTTTTCTGCCTTATCGACAGGGAAGATAGCAGACATGTTCTCCACATTCTTCAGCAACTGACTCTGGTAGTTGGTGGCCACAGGAATAATGTGGTTCATTGAGAGGTCACCGAGTACACGGGCTTCAATCTGGATCTTCTTGGTATAGGTCTCCCACTTCACTTCGTTGCGGGCCTCCAGTTCCTTCTTCGTCATCACACCCAGACTCTCGAACATGTCAATGCTCTCCTTGTCGAGGTAACGCTCGAAGATCTTCGGACAGCTCTTCTCAACGTCCAGACCACGCTTTTCTGCTTCGATAACCCACTCGTCAGAGTAGCCGTTACCGTCGAAGCGGATGGGCTTACAGGTCTTGATGTCCTCACGCAGCACGTCGATGATAGCGTGGAACTTGGCGCTGTGCTCAGTACCTGCCAACTTCTTCTCGAAATCAGGGATACGAGCGTCAACACGCTTCTTGAAGTCAACCAAAGCCTCGGCAACAGCACTGTTCAGGGCGATCATGGCCGATGCACAGTTGGCCTCAGAACCTACGGCACGGAACTCGAAACGGTTACCAGTGAAGGCGAAGGGTGACGTACGGTTACGGTCGGTATTGTCGATGAGCAACTCTGGAATCTCAGGGATATCCATCTTCATGCCCTGTTTGCCAGTCATGGCGAGGAAGTCCTTGTCGGCCTTCTCAATGTGGTCGAGCAGTTCACTCACCTGCTTGCCGAGGAACGACGATACGATAGCAGGAGGAGCCTCGTTGGCACCCAGACGGTGGGCGTTGGTGGCACTCATGATGGAGGCCTTCAACAGACCGTTGTGCTTATACACACCCATCAGTGTCTCAACGATGAACGTAGCGAAGCGTAGGTTGGCCTCAGGTGTCTTGCCAGGGGCATGCAGCAGAATGCCGTTGTCAGTGCTCAGACTCCAGTTGTTGTGCTTACCACTACCGTTGATGCCTGCGAAGGGTTTTTCGTGGAGCAGTACACGGAAACCGTGCTTGCGGGCCACCTTCTTCATCAGTGACATCAGCATCATGTTATGATCGACAGCCAGGTTGGTCTCCTCAAAGATAGGAGCGAGTTCGAACTGGTTGGGTGCCACTTCATTGTGACGAGTCTTACAGGGAACACCGAGTTCCAGAGCCTGTATCTCGAGGTCGCGCATGAAAGCGGCCACACGCTCAGGAATGCTTCCGAAGTAGTGGTCATCCATCTGCTGGTTCTTGGCGGAGTCATGACCCATCAGTGTACGACCAGTCAGCAGCAGGTCAGGACGGGCAGCGTAGAGACCCTCGTCCACGAGGAAATACTCCTGCTCCCAACCGAGGTTAGAAGTGACCTTCTTCACAGCGGGATCGAAATAGTGGCAGACATCAACGGCAGCCACATTCACAGCGTGCAGGGCGCGCAGCAGCGGAGCCTTATAGTCGAGTGCTTCACCGCTATAAGAAATAAATACGGTGGGGATACAGAGTGTATCATCGATGATGAACACAGGTGATGTGGGATCCCAAGCAGAATAACCACGGGCCTCAAAGGTCGAACGGATACCACCAGAGGGGAAAGAAGAAGCATCCGGCTCCTGCTGTACGAGCAACTTACCAGTGAACTCCTCTACCATACCGCCCTTGCCATCGTGTTCGATGAAAGAGTCGTGCTTCTCGGCGGTTCCCTCCGTCAGAGGCTGGAACCAGTGTGTATAGTGGGTGACACCGTTCTCTACGGCCCACTGCTTCATGCCGGCGGCTACAGCGTCGGCAATGTCACGATCCAGACGGGCACCATTGTCCATCACGTCGATCATCTTCTCATAGACCTGCTTCGGCAGATACTTGTACATCTTCTCACGGTTGAAGACCTTCTTACCAAAATACTCATAAGGTCTCTCACTTGGTGCTTTCACGTCGAGCGGCTTCTTCTTGAAAGCCTCACCGACAACCTGAAATCTTAATACTTCCATAATCGTTCTTTTTTTGTGTTTGTTATACTTGTTTACTTACACTTTGCTTAGAATTTGGTGCAAAGGTACGACATTTTGGAAGTAAAAGAAGATAATCAACGACAATATTTACCTTCTTTTTCTTTGAAAGTAACAATTTGTAAGAAATGCACCGTAGTTTACTTACAATTTAAAACCAAATCAGGCCGATCTGCATATATTTTGGTTATTCATTCTTTTCTGTCATGTATTTCCAGTAACGGCGGGGCATGTCACTAAGCTGTTTACGGGGATTCATGCGCTCTTTGATGCAGATGGCCTTGAAGTAGGTGCGCCAGAGTTGCTGGAAGAGTTGGTCATTTTCGCTTAACACTTCATCATTAAGTTTACCATTCGAAAGATCGAAAGGCACAACAGATTCATCCTCGAAGGTGATGCGGATAGGTTCGGCTGTGCCATCATAGTAATAACCGTAGTGACGCTTAGCATCGTAGATAAGCCAGGGCTGGTCGTTGAAACGATCCTGAAAATGATCAGTGATCAGCGGTAGTACGTTATGGTCAGGTGAGACGACGGCGAGGTAGGTGCCGTCCTTCGCCTTCTGGAAACGGATGAACTGTTTCATACGCAGTTGCTCATGGAGCACGCGACGACAGGTATTGCGAACTTCTAACACGTCAGGGTCGGAGGCATTGCGCTCAATCCCAGAACAAACTGGCTGACGGAATACCTTACATATAAAATTAAATAACGGCTGATTCAGTGCACGCTCTTCTGACAGCCAACTGATGGTAATCATGTGCAGACCGTCTTTGGAAAGGTACCTTTCCAATCCTTTCCATACGCGCTCAGCCTTCTCGCTATCTGTCATCACTACATATGGTTCGTTGGCAAATAAAGGCAGTTGCTCTCCTTTTGCCAGCAACGTCACATGTTGTTGGTGAAACGCAAAACTGTCGAACACAGCCGTTAACAATCCGTCAAGAGTGCTGTCAAAGGTATAGACCGTCATTCCTTGAAATCGAGTGTTAGTTGTTGTTCTTCAGCCGCCCGTTTCTGCTGGGTCTTCGAGAGTAGCAGAGGGCGCAGTCGTTCTGGGCGCAGTTCGTTGATGCCGATGATAGGTTGCGAGAAGGCGGAGGTGAGTTCGCCGCAGGTGATGAAATACTTCGCTTTCTTCATCACCACACCCATCTTCTTCAGGTGGTAGGAAGTTATACGGTTAAAGCGACGGCTGTTCACAATGAGGACAGCAGATTTCACACCGATGCCAGGTACGCGGAGGATATGCTCATAGGGCGCACTGTTGATATCCACAGGGAAGAATTCGGGATGGCGCAGGGCCCAACCGAGTTTGGGATCCACGTCGAGATCAAGGTGCGCATGGGCATCATCCACAATCTCATCGACGTTGAAGTGGTAGAAACGCATCAGCCAGTCTGCCTGGTACAGACGGTTCTCGCGCACCAGTGGCGGCTGTTTCAAGACGGGCAGACGAGGGTCGTAGGTGTTCACGCTGACATAGCCGGAGTAATAGACGCGTCGCATCGTGGGCTGCTGGTACATGGCGTTCGACATCTTCAGGATGTCGAGATCGCTCTCCTTTGTGGCGCCCACAATCATCTGTGTCGATTGTCCTGCTGGCACGAAACGTGGTGCATGACGGAACTTTTTCCGGTCCTCTTTGTTCTCAAGCACTCCCTGCTGAATCTGCGACATAGGCAGGAAGATGCTCTTATGGTCCTTCTCGGGCGCCAGTGCCTTCAGCGACTCCTCCTTGGGGATCTCGATGTTCACGCTCATACGGTCAGCATATCGTCCCGCCTCTTGCAGCAGTTCCTGCGAAGCCCCGGGGATGGTCTTCAGGTGGATATAGCCATTAAAACGATGTACTGTCCGCAAGTCACGTACGATAGCTGTCAGCCGTTCCATCGTATAATCAGGATTTCTCACCACACCACTGCTCAAAAAGAGTCCTTCAATATAGTTACGGCGATAGAATTCCATCGTAATCTCCTCGAGTTCCGAGACGGAGAGTGTAGCCCGCTTGATATCGTTCGAACGGCGGTTGATGCAGTAGGCGCAGTCGTACATGCAGTAGTTTGTCAGCATCACCTTCAGGAGTGAGATACAACGGCCGTCATCGGCAAACGAGTGGCAGATGCCCATGCCGCCAACGGTGTTGCCCACCATCCCCTTCTTGCCAGAGCGCACAGTACCGCTCGACGAGCACGAGACATCGTACTTCGCCGACTCTGTGAGTATCCGCAGCCGTTCCATGGTCTTCTCCGTCAGCATCTGTATAACCCGATTTGTTTTCCGCAAAAGTACAAAAAATCTCGCAGATGGAAGCCATCTGCGAGAAAGATTTTGCATTATTTGGGAAAAACGGTGCTTACTTCGAAAGGAAGGTTTTGACTTTCTGGGCAGTCTGTTTGCCGCTGGCCATGGCGCGCACCACGAGAGAGGCACCATTGGCGGCATCACCACATACGAACACATTCTTGGGATACTCTGGATGTTCGGGCTTCAGGAATCCCATGGCGAGGAGTACGAGTTCGGCCTTGATGATCTCGGGCTTGCCCTTCTCGACCATGATCGGACGACCACCTTCGGGGTTGGGCTTCCAGTCAATCTCCTGAACTTTGACACCTGTCAGTTTGCCATTCTCGCCTAAGAACTCTAATGTGTTGATGTTCCAGCGACGGGTACAACCTTCCTCATGGCTCGAGGTGGTCTTCAGGGTACGTGGCCAGTTGGGCCAGGGGTTCTGAGGATCTTCAGGTCCCTCTACGGGCTTGGGCATGATCTCGATCTGTGTCACGCTCTTGCAACCCTGACGGTGGGCTGTACCGATACAGTCACTACCCGTGTCACCACCACCGATCACCAGTACATCCTTGCCTTTGGCGGTGATGCGTTCGTCCTTGGAGAACTCCATACCTGCCAAGACTCTGTTCTGCTGACTCAGCAACTCGAGGGCAAAATGAACGCCTTTCAGTTCACGACCTGGAGCCTTGAGGTCTCTGGCGGTAGGTGTACCAGTGGAGATGACCACGGCGTCGAATTGTTCTGATACTTTTGCGATATCCTCAACAGCCTCACCATATTTAAATGTGATGCCCTCTTCCTCCATCAGTTTCAGGCGACGGTCGATGATCGTCTTGTTCAGTTTGAAGTTGGGGATGCCGTAGCGTAGCAGACCGCCTGCGGCCTCGTTCTTCTCGAAGACGGTGACGGTATAACCCATCTGGTTCAGGTCGTTGGCGGCAGCGAGTCCTGCAGGACCAGCACCGATCACAGCCACTTTCTTACCGTTGCGCTCAGGGATATGCGGCTGGATATAACCCTCGCGGAAGGCTGCCTCGATGATGGAGGCCTCGTCCTCGCGGTTGGTCGTCGGCTCGTGGTTATAGCGGTTCAGTACACAGGCCTTCTCGCAGAGGGCGGGACAGATACGACCCGTAAACTCTGGGAAGGGGTTCGTGCTGGTGAGCAGTTGATAAGCCAGTTCCCAGTCACCCTTGAAGAGGGCATCATTCCACTCGGGGGCTTTGTTGCCCAGCGGACAGGCCCAGTGGCAGAATGGTACGCCACAGTCCATGCAGCGGCTGGCCTGTTCGCGGCGCTGGTGGGTATTGAGCGTCTGCTCCACCTCGCCGAAATCGTGGATTCTATCGTGAATCGGACGGTATCCCGCCTCCTGGCGGTGTATCTCTAAAAATGCTTTAGGATTTCCCATAATCTTTTGCTGTTTGAAGTTTTAATATTCTCTTTGCATGTCGGCGATCTTCTCGCGCAGTTTCTTCATTTGTTCCTCCTGAAGCACGCGTTTGTACTCAATAGGAACAACTTGGATGAAGTCTGTGACGTAGCGCTGCCAGTCGTCGAGCATCCGTCCTGCGAGGGCAGAGCCCGTGTGAAGGTAGTGCTGACGGATCAGTTCGAGCAGTTCCTTGCGGCTGACGCTGTCCTCGACGAGTCCTAACTCTACCATATCCATATTGCAGAAGTAGTCGAACGTGTGGTCTTTGTCATACACATAAGCCACACCGCCACTCATACCGGCTGCAAAGTTACGGCCCGTCTTACCAAGTACCACCACGCGACCACCAGTCATATATTCACAGCAGTGGTCACCGGCACCCTCGATCACGGCGATGGCACCAGAGTTACGTACACCAAAGCGCTCACCCACCTTACCATTGATATAGAGTTCACCACTTGTGGCGCCATAAAGACCCGTGTTACCTGCGATGATATTGTCCTCGGCCTTGAAGTTCGATCGTGTAGGTGGCAGGATGGCGATGCGTCCGCCACTGAGTCCCTTGGCAAAGTAGTCGTTGGTTTCACCTTCGAGTTTGAAGTTGATGCCGTGGGCGAGGAAAGCGCCAAACGACTGTCCTGCAGAACCCTTGAACTTCACGTTGATAGTTTCATCAGGAAGACCTGCCAGACCGTATTTCCCTGCCACTGTACCAGAGAGCATCGTACCCACGGCACGATCCGTATTCTTAATGGCATAGTCGAGCAACACTTCCTTCTGTTGTTCGATGGCCTTGGCGGCTGCCTCGATCATCTGTTGGTCGAGGATCGTACCCTGCATACCCAGAGGTACTGCGGGTTTGGTCATGTCACCCGTGAAGTGGAGTGTCCCCTCTTCTTTATTTAAGAGTCTGTCGAAGTCGAGCACAGAGGCGCCTGTCTCGATGAGGTCTGTACGTCCTACGATATCGTTGAGGCTCTTGAAGCCCATCTCGGCCAGATACTCGCGTACCTCTTGGGCGAGGAACGTGAAGTAGTTCACCAAGTATTCATATCTTCCAACGAAGTGCTTTCTCAGTTCTGCGTTCTGCGTAGCCACACCCATCGGACAGGTGTTCAGGTTACATTTACGCATCATTACACAGCCCAGAACGATCAGTGCAGCCGTTCCGAAACCAAACTCCTCAGCACCTAACAAAGCCATCAGCACGATGTCGCGACCAGTCTTGATCTGACCATCTACCTGCAGACGGACGTTGCTGCGCAGACCGTTGCGGACGAGTGTCTGCTGTGTCTCAGAGAGTCCGATCTCAGGCGAGATACCAGCGAAGCGCATGCTCGAGGCAGGACTTGCGCCCGTACCACCCTCTGCACCACTGATGATGATGAGGTCGGCCTTAGCCTTAGCCACACCAGCGGCAATCGTTCCTACACCACTCTCAGCCACGAGTTTTACGCTGACAGCAGCCTTCGGGTTCACGTTCTTCAGATCGAAGATCAATTGTGCCAGGTCCTCGATACTATAGATGTCGTGATGAGGTGGGGGCGAGATCAGTGAGATTCCAGGGATGGAGTGACGCGTCTTGGCGATCACCTCATTCACCTTAAAACCAGGCAGTTGTCCGCCCTCTCCAGGCTTGGCTCCCTGGGCCACCTTGATCTGTATCTCTTCAGCATTCACCAGGTATTCGACTGTCACACCGAAACGGCCTGATGCCACCTGTTTCGTCTTTGAACTGAGGCTGATGCCGTCGAACGTCGAGTGGAAGCGTTCAGAATCTTCACCACCCTCACCAGTGTTCGAACGAGCACCCAGTTTATTCATGGCCAGACAGATGGCCTCGTGAGCCTCCTTCGAGAGAGCACCAAACGACATGGCACCTGCCACGAAGTGCTTCACGATGTTCTCTACAGGCTCCACCTCGTCGATGCTGATGGGGTTCTTCTTCCAACCCATGAAGTCGCGGATGAAGATGGGCGATTCTTTGGTATCCACCAGTTTCGAGAACTGTTTGAACTTCTCGTAGTTACCAGTGCGCGTGGCCAGTTGCAGGGTGGCGATCGTTTCAGGGTTCCAGGCATGCTTGATACCGTCCTTGCGCCAGTGGAACTGACCCAGGTTAGGCAGGAATGTGGTGTCTGTGTTGCTATGGGCAAAGGCTGCCTGATGCATGGCTACGGCATCGCTGGCGATCTTTTCAAGTCCGATGCCACCGATGGTGCTCACCTCCGTGCCGAAGTAGGTCTTCAGCAGGTTCTCACTCAGTCCGATGCTTTCGAAGATCTTCGCACCACGATACGAGCGGATGGTCGAGATACCCATCTTGGCCATGATCTTAAACAGACCCTTCTTCACGGCCTTGATGTAATTGGTCTCGGCAGTAGCGTAGTCTTCCTGTATCTTATGCTGTTTCACGAGGTTGTCGAGGATGGCGAACGTCATGTAGGGACAGAGGGCCGAAGCACCGTAGCCCAACAACAGGGCGGCATGCATTGTTTCACGGATCTCACCGCTCTCCACGATCAGGGCTGTCTGCACACGTTTGCCGACAGAGATCAGATAGTGGTGAACGGCACTCACAGCCAACAGACTTGGAATCGCCACATGCTCAGCATCCACGTCGCGGTCGCTCAGGATGATGTAGTTATAGCCCTCATCCACACTTTTCTCGGCCTGATGGCACAGGGCGTCGAGTGCCTCGCGCAGACCGTCGCCACCCTTCGTTCCATCAAACAAAGTAGGCAACTTAATGGTATTGAATCCCTTATAGCGGATGTTGCACAGGATATCCAGTTGTGTGTTGTTCAGAATCGGGTGTGGCAGACGCACCATCTTACAGTTCGTCTCATCAGGGTTCAGGATGCCCGTACCCACGCGTCCGATATATTCCGTCAGCGACATCACCAGTTCCTCACGGATGGAGTCGATGGCGGGGTTCGTCACCTGGGCAAACTGCTGACGGAAGTAGTTGAAAAACGTCTGCGGCTTGTCAGAGAGTACGGCCAGTGGCGTATCGTTACCCATCGAGGCAGTCGGCTCCTGACCGTTTACGGCCATCGGTACGATGGTGGCGTCGATATCCTCGGCACCATAACCGAACATCACTTCTTTCTTCAGCAGGTCGCTGACACCGTTCTCCACGTGGCGGCCGCTCTTCAGTTTCTCTAACTGGATGCGGTTCGTGCTCAACCACTGGCGATACGGATGTTCGTTGGCCAACTGCTGTTTGATCTCGCCGTCGTAGTATATTTTTCCTTCCTTAGTATCAATGAGTAGGATCTTACCAGGCTGCAGACGACCCTTCTCTGCAATCTCCGTGGGGTCGAAGTCCATCACGCCCACCTCCGAGGCCACGATCATCGTGTCGTTCTTGGTGATGGTGTAACGGGCGGGACGCAGACCATTACGGTCGAGCATACCACCAGCGAAACGTCCGTCGCTGAACAGCAGGGCGGCAGGACCGTCCCATGGCTCCATCAGGATGGAGTGGTACTCGTAGAAGGCCTTCAGGTCCTCCGAGATGGGGTTCTTGTCATTAAAGCTTTCTGGCACCAGCACGCTCATGGCGTGGGGCAGCGAGAGACCGCTCATCACGAAGAACTCCAGTACGTTGTCAAGGCTGGCAGAGTCGCTCATGCCAGGCTGTACGATGGGTGAGATGGCCTTGGCGTCGCCTAAGGCCTCACTCGACAGTACGCTCTCTCGCGCCTGCATCCAACCACGGTTACCACGGATGGTGTTGATCTCACCGTTGTGACACAACAGGCGGAAGGGCTGGGCCAGCGACCACGTCGGGAATGTGTTTGTGCTGAAACGTGAGTGCACCAGCGCCAGTCCGCTTGTCAGATAGGGGTTTGTCAAATCGGGGAAATACTGACGCACTTGCATCGACGACAGCATTCCTTTATAAATCATGTTTGTGTTGCTCAGTGAACAGATGTAGAAGTCCTTGTGGTTGACCCGCTTCTCGATCTTCTTCCTAATAATATATAATGTACGAGGGAAGGCCTCGACCTTTTCATCACTGACACCCGTAATGAAGATCTGCTTGATGTCGGGCTCCGTACCTAATGCAGCCTCACCCAGACAGTCGGGGTTTGTGGGCACCGTCCTCAGGTGCATCAGTTGTAATCCCTCGCGTTCGATCTCTTCGATCATGATGCTCAGGATTTCCTGCTGTGCCTTCTCCTCTTTGGGCAGGAACACCAGACCGGTGCCGTACTTTCCTTTCTCTGGCACGGGAATGCCCTGCAACAGGATAAACTCGTGCGGGATCTGGATCATGATGCCCGCACCGTCACCATCTTTTCCTACCTCAGCACCACGATGCCGCATATTCTCCAGCACCTTGAGTGCATTATCGACGAGCTCATGGCTCTTGTTGCCGTGGATGTTCACAATCATGCCAACACCACACGCATCATGCTCGTACGCACTTTGGTAGAGTCCTTTTTCGGTTTGAGTTTGCTTACTTTTTGTCATATTATCCTTGTTTAATCTTTCTTTTTGCTTGAAATCGACGGCAAAGGTATGACATTTTGTAAACTTACACCGTCTCTTTCCGTACATTTTAATCTTGTTTTTCCGCTAAAGTAACAATCTGTAATGATATTGTGCCGATTTGCTTACAAATTGAAAGCAGAAATGTTAAGGAAGTTCTATTTCACCATCGAAGGCAAAGGCGGCAGGTCCCGTCATATAGACGTGGTTGTCGCTCTCGCGCCATTCAATGTCAAGCGTGCCACCATCCATCACGATACGGCTTTTCCTACCCGCTCTCTCTGTGATGCAGGCTGCTACAGCCGTGGCGCAGGCACCTGTGCCACAGGCCATCGTGATACCGCTACCCCGTTCCCAGACGCGGGTGCGGATACTGCCGTCGGCCTCGATGCGTGCAAACTCGATGTTGCAACGCTGGGGAAAGGCAGGGTGGAGTTCAAGGATGCGCCCAGTCTCGCCCACCTGGTCGATGTCATCCGTAAAGATGACGTAGTGGGGGTTCCCCATTGACACGAAGGTGCCTTTGCCCATACTGCGCGACGGTATGAACTGCTCTTCATTTTCCAGGACGGGTTCCATCATATCGACGGTGACGCTTTCCACCGTGCCGTCTGGTGCGACATGGAGGTCCAGCGTCTTGATGCCAGAGAGCGTGAGAAGTCGGATCTGTGTTTGTGTTGTCAGGGCTCTCTCATACAAATATTTTCCGATGCAGCGCGAGGCGTTGCCGCACATCATGGCTTCGCTGCCGTCGGCATTGAAGATGCGCATCGAGAAGTCGGCCTCAGGAACGGGTGATTCTCCAATCAGCACCAGTCCGTCGCTGCCGATGCCTTTGTGGCGATCGCTCCAGGCAATGGCCGCTTTCTCGGGATCAGGCACAGAATATAATAAGGTGTTGACGTAGATGTAGTCATTGCCTGCTCCGTGCATCTTGGTAAATGGTATCTTCTCTTTCATATTGTTCTTGTTTGCGACGGCAAAATTACGGCGATATGGATAAAAATACAAAGAATATTTCATATTATGATCTTTGTTTTGACGAAAGGTAACAAATCGTAAGTAAAACACCGTCCATTTCTTTCAAATCGTAAGCAAATATATGTTAAAGAAATCAAAACGGTAACAAAAGATAATATTTTTATCCAAAACGCGAACATTTATGCTTGTTTTACTATCATAATGTCGTAACTTTGCACCCAGAAACAGACAAAGTGTCACAAGTAAATTGTAAAACGAGAGAGAAAAGGTAAAAAGAAAAAGGTAACATTTAAAATTAAAAAGGTATGAAAAAGATTGAAGCAATTATCCGCAAGACCAAGTTCGAGGAGGTGAAGGCCGCATTGCTTTCATCAGACATCGACTGGTTTGAGTACCACGACGTCCACGGTATCGGACAGAGCCGTCAGGAACGAATCTATCGTGGTGTGCAGTATAGTACCGACGTGATCGAGCGCGTGGCGATCTCCATTGTCTGTCGTGACATCATCGTCGATCCTACCATCAAGGTGCTGCTGGAAGTGGCCCATACGGGTGAGGTTGGTGATGGTCGTATCTTCGTGAGCGACGTCATAGAGACATGGTCTATACGCACTGGCGAGAACGGTGATACAGTGCTGAGAGACAAGAAATAGTTTAAAGATTAGAGTTTATAGTTTAGAGTAGGATAACAACACAAACACAAAATGATTATGAACGAAATTGGATTATCACTCGATACCGTATGGATGCTATTGGCAGCCATGTTGGTTTTTTGGATGCAGCCCGGATTTGCGCTGTGTGAAGCAGGTTTTACACGAAGTAAGAACACGGCTAACATCCTGATGAAGAACTTCGTCGATTTTATGTTCGGCTCGTTATTGTTCTTCTTCCTGGGCTTCGGCTTTATGTTTGGAAGCGAAGGCGCTGGTTTCATTGGTATGCCCAACTGGGGTGACCTCTCTTTCTATAAGGGAGATCTGCCTGTAGAGGGCTTCCTGATTTTCGAGACCGTCTTCTGTGCCACCTCTGCCACGATCGTCTCTGGTGCAATGGCTGAGCGCACGAAGTTCTCGATGTATCTCGTCTATAGCGCAGTGATCTCATTGTTTATCTATCCCATCGAGGGTCACTGGACCTGGGGTGGTGGCTGGCTCTGCAACGACGCTGCTGACAGTTTTATGATGAGTACCTTTGGCGATGTGTTCCACGACTTTGCAGGTTCGGCCATCGTACATAGCGTAGGTGGTGTGCTGGCACTGATTGGTGCAATGGCATTAGGTCCCCGTATTGGTAAGTATGGTGACGATAAGAAGAGCCGTGCTATTCCTGGTCACAACCTGGCTATGGCTTCTCTGGGTGTCTTCATTCTCTGGCTGGGATGGTTTGGTTTCAACCCCGGTTCTCAGTTGGCTGCCTCTGGTGAGGTGAACCGTATTGCCATCTCTCACGTGTTCCTGACCACGAACCTCGCTGCTGCCGCTGGTGGTGTGGCTACGATGTTCCTCACATGGGCCAAGTATGGCAAGCCTTCACTCTCTCTGACGCTCAACGGTGTGCTGGCTGGTTTGGTGGGTATCACTGCTGGTTGTGACCTCGTGTCGCCTGTAGGAGCCGTCATCATTGGTCTCGCCTGTGGTATTGTCCTCGTCTATGCGATCGAGTTCATCGACCATAAGTTGCATATCGACGATCCCGTTGGTGCTTCTAGCGTACATGGTATCTGTGGTATCCTTGGTACCCTGATGACTGGTCTGCTCTCTACAAGCAACGGTGCCTTCTATGGTCACGGATGGGGATTCTTCGGTGCAGAGTGCTTTGGCATCCTCGTCATCGACCTCTGGGCTGCTGCCTGTGGTTTCGCCCTCTTCTATGGCATCAAGAAGCTCCATGGCCTGCGTGTCGATAAGCGCATCGAGGAAGAAGGTCTGGACGTCTATGAGCACGGAGAAATGTGCTACAACTAATACATTGAATAATAGACATTAATCATTAAAGATTGAAAGTTATGAAAAAGATTGTTTTAATGGCCATGATGATGGCTACAGGATGGAGTGCTATGGCACAGGATACAGTAGAGACAACGGTGGCTGCCGACTTCGTAAATCAGTATATCTGGCGTGGTCAGGACTTGGGAAACACGGCCATACAGCCTACGCTTGGCGTTGCCTATAAGGGTTTGTCACTGACAGCCTGGGGCAGTGTGGGAGTGACTGAAGCCAGCGATACGAAGGAGTTCGACCTGACACTGGCTTACACCGCTGGAGGTTTCAATATTGGCATCACGGACTACTGGTTCAACCAGAATGGTCTTGATCCGGATGGTCGTTACTTCAAGTACGATGCCCATGGTACGAACCATGTCTTCGAGGCTAATATTGGCTACGACTTTGGTTTCGCCTCGCTGCAGGCCTATACCAACTTCGCTGGCAACGACGGTTTCAACAAGGATGGCAAGCGCGCCTATAGCACCTACGTGGAACTGGCTGCACCCTTCAAACTCGCTACTGTCGATTGGACAGCCTCTCTGGGTGTTGTGCCTTTCTACACCAGTTTCTATGGAACGGAGGGCTTCGCTGTGACCAACCTCGCCCTGAAGGCTACGAAGGACATTGCGATCACGGATAAGTTCTCGCTGCCTGTCTTCGCAGGAGTCGTTGGTAACCCGTGCTCACAGAAAGCCTACCTCGTCTTCGGCTTCACACTGCAGCCGTAAGTAAGGTGATATAACAAGAGAAGGGGGAACCTCGCGTGACGCGGAGTTCCCCCTTCATCTTTTTGGGAAGAATTTATTCTTTTGTCAGGTCTTCGATCTGGTCGATGATGTCCTGATACTCGCGTTGGGTCTTGAAGTGCATCTTGATGCCGCAGAAAGCGCCGATGATGGCACCAATACAACCGCCCCAGAAGAATCCGTTGTTAAAATCACCTCCCTGAATCTGATAGATCTCATAGACGAACCAGCAGAACCATAGGATAACGGCGGGAATCCCAAACAACAGCCAGTTGGCTTCAAACTTCTTGGCACTGGCCACTTTCCTGCGTGCCTCAATGAGGTTGTGGCTCATCAGTCCTGGGTCGCTGATCTTACGGCTGGTGTAGAAGGTGGCTGCTCCACATACCAGCATGAAGATGCTTGTGCCAATCCAGAAGGCAAGTGAGAGGTGGCACAGTACCACAAAGCACCAGTAGCCATAGGGTATCATCAGCACGCAGAGGGCCATGATGATGTTGTAGCGATGGTTGATCTTGTTGACCTGGTTCCGCATCGAACGGCGCATGAGGTGGTCGTTCACGATTTCCTGTTCGCCCAATTTCTTTTTCAGGGTGTTCAACTGCTGGCGCATATCCTCAAACTGGGTCTCGTTCATGTTGTTTTCAAATTCGTTGTTCATAATGGGTAAGTTTTAATCGTTAGACATGTTCTTTAATTGCTCTCTGATTCTGAACAGACGGACGCTGACGTTCTTGGCAGTGATACCCACGATCTGTCCGATTTCCTCATAGGGGAGGTTCTCGAGCCAGAGCAGGACGATTGCGCGGTCGAAAGGCTGCAACTTGGAGATACGCTTGTGGAGCATATCGACCTGCTTGGTGTCCTCGTCGCGGTCTTCGAAGAGGTTGATGTCCATCGTGAGCCGGACTTCTGCAGCGCGCTTCTTCTTTCTGTCGAGAGAGATACAGGTGTTGAGGGCGACGCGGTAGATCCACGTCCTGATGTCACTGCGATGTTCGAAGCTCTCGAAACCCTTCCAAAGATTGACTAGTACCTCCTGGAACAGGTCGTTCACCTCGTCGGCATCCTGCGAGAACATGTAGCACACGGTGTAGATGGTGCTCTTGTGTTCTGCAACGGTTTGCGCAAACTGCCTTTCTAATGTCGTCATTGTCGTTCTGTTTTTTGAATCTTTGCCCATTAGACGCAGCAAAGTTACGAAAAACTACACGAAAAACTATTTTTTTTGAAATAATATTTTCGGGGCAGATATGTCCTTGCGACAAAATTTGTACACCATAACTTATGGATGTCGCAAATAGATACTTCTGTCGCAACAAGTTAGTGAATAATCTGGCTTATTATTTGGAACGGGAGAGATTTCGCCTTAACTTTGCATCAGATTTAAGATTCACACGAAAGTTAGTTTTTCTTTTTCATATTGCTTTTAAGTTTTGGTTAATTGGTTAGGTCACATTGGGCTCGCAGGGATGCGGGCCCAATGTGGTTTAAGGCACACCCCAGAGCCAGTGAGAGATGGTATTCGCAAATTTTGAGACACCCAATGTATTTATAAGAGAACATGTAAGTAATCCTTACAAGTTCTTGAGTCGTAAGAAGATGGTATATTCAACACAGCGTATCAACATTCTGCTGAAAGAGATAAAGAAGAAATATAACATTAAAATCGAGCACTTTTCAACACATTCACTTCGTAAGTGCTGGGCATTGAAGGTGTACATAGAAAGTGGAAATGATGCCTCTCTAGCCCTCCAGAAGCTTTCTCTGATGATGAATCATGCGTCAGTATCGGTCACTCGTACCTATTTAGGCATTACAGAATCCCAGATGTTAGACACGTATGACTTGTTAGATTTCTAAAATAACAGATGGTGATTGTGCCAATTGGTGCAATCATCTTTGTTTTTACCACTTTTTAGCCTATAATATTCAATTACATATCAAAATTTGAATATAAAACTTGGAAGTTACCGATAATAATCCTATCTTTGTGGCAAATTAGTAACTTAAAACAATGATGATTATGAAAAAAGCGATATTAGGATTGTTAATCAGTCTTAGCTCCAGTAGCTATGCTCAGTATGCGACATTTACGCCACAAGTATATCAACCGCAACAACATGATAATTCTATCCTTCAACGCTCATTGGAGCAAATTGAACGAAGGAATATGGAGGCCAATGAGCAATATAGCAAACTACAAATGTTATTGGCTGAATATGCTGGAAAACTTTATAATGATGAGGAAACGCTTAATTGGTTTTATAATTATAGAAAGTCCATTAATGATGCATTTGAATCTATAAGGAATATTGGAGCAGATGAAGCTAGAGACTACGCAATTCGTAAACAAGGACAAATTGCACTTGACCCAGAACTTAATGCTAGAATTAGAACCGCAACAGAGTATGTCGAAATGCGTCAAGCAATAGAAAAACGTTCAGATATAAGTTGGAAAGAGAAAGATGAGTGGAGTAAGAACCATCCATACTGTTTTGTTCCAATAAGAAATGGAGAAGGAGAAGTGATTGGAGGACGGCTAGGTTCAAAGTCTGAATACGAAGATATACAATTAAGAAAAGAAAGAGAAAGACAAGAAGCGGAACACCAAGCAAAATTGCAAGAAGAGAGGGAGAATAATAGGATTTACAATATGCTTCATCCATTTGACGATTTTGATTACAGTGCTTATTACAAGGTCATCAATTATCCACAGATAAAGAAAGGTGTTGAAGGTGTTTTTGTAACCAAAGTCGCATTGTCAGATTATGAAACTAGAGTTGAATTTGAATTATATTCCCAATACCAATGGTGTGCTATTGAGAGGGGGACTATTATTAAAAGTTCAGGCAGCAAAAAACTTCAATTACTCAAAGCTGACAACATCGCTATTTCTCCATATCGGACAGAATTCGGCAAACCTGGCGAGAGATTGAAGTTTGCCCTTACATTTCCACCGCTACCATCTACCGCAAAGTCTTTCACAATTGAGGAACCTGTTAAAGATGGATGGAAGTTTAAAGACATTCAAGTAAAATAATGAAAAGTGTGTGTATAGATTAACTATTCAAATAAGAATTATAAAATGTAATATGATGAAAAGATTATTTGTTTATTTTTTGTTATGTGCATTCATAGCTAGTGCGAAAGCTCAAACAGAAACGTCTGATAAGGTAAAAACCTATATTGAAATATGGTCGATGCACAAATCATCGACACCTACCATTGACACTGGAGATGGTAAAGGTTCTGAGACTTATAAAACAGAGGATGGAAGAGTGATAGAGTTTCATAGTTCAATGGGAGCTGTTAATTGGTTCGTTAGCAACGGATGGAAACTTGAATCAGAACATTTGGCTTTATCAAATGATAGATGTGTGAAGATGTATGTAGTTAGCAAAGAAGTATCTCTTGAACAAATTAAGGAAAAAGCGAATAAATATATTAAGAAATGATAATAAAAAGGCGCTTAACAGTTCCTACTCTACTAATCCCATCTTTTGCTTTTGCACAGTCTGTATATATGCACGAAGCACAGTCAGATGGTGGTAGTTTTAGTGGCTTAGATACAATTTTCAATATTCTTGGAATTGCCTTGCTTCTGTTTCTCCTTCTCTTTATCTTACCCCTAGTTGTAAGAGAGAAAATAGATGATGCAAAAACAAATAGAAAAAGTGACGGCTTTAACAATGTTGCCAATATTCAGAACAATGCAAGTAATAAGATAATCAAAGAAAAAGACGATATTGGAAAAGAAGCGGAATATGTTTTGAGCCATTTGGCGCACAATTATCAATCACGTGGCTATGTATTCTTCAAAGTTTTTTGGGATAATGATTGTTTTAAGGAATGGTTCTATCAAGGATATAGGGATGGAAAAAAATATGGGGAACAACAAACGATTGAAAAAGAAGGTGCCGAATATGGCTACGAAAGAATAACATGGGAAGAATATGTTGAACTCAGATTCTCAAAGATAGGAGAAAGTCAAGAACAAATAGACAAATTATGTAACGGTAATGTGGAAAAATCAAAAAGTGCTTATGTGGAGGGAAGAAAACGAGGGATAAAATATAAAGGACAAAGGATAGACGGTTATCAACAAATTTATTAATGATATTCAATTTTGAATATATTTGAATATAAAGGAACTACTAAATTCCCCTTAACAAAAGGGATTCGGTATCTTTTTATTGCCGAATCCTTCTTATAATGTACACAATGGTGTAAGGAACTCTTTTGTTGTAGCGTATAGCTTGTCTGTCATTTTTTCTTTATTTCTGCATCAACAACATACATGTCACCATCAGCATCCAAAAGGCCTACAGACTTTGCATACTGCTCAGCAACACGTTGTTCTATTTCGAAGTGGCCTCCATCTGCTTGGCCAGTTCCAGGTTGTGCCTCATGTAGTTGGCAAAGTCTTTGGAGCTCATCGGAGATTTCTTGGATTCTTCGATTTTCTTCATCGTACGCTCCATAGCCTCTTTGTGAAACTGATTCAGGAATGTCATTGCTCATCTTTGTTTTATAGTTTGTGCAAAGATAGTGAGAAATGCGGACATAAACAAATATTTATAGTTTTTTAAGTACAACGGGGTCAGGAACTGTTGTACTGCAAATTCCGTGGCTCTTTTCGCGAAATAAGCACCACGGGATTTTCAAAAAGGGCTACGAATTGGGGGCACATTGGGGCCTGGCCCCGTTGTGCCCCTAAGAAATATTGAAAAATAGGGTGTCAGGGTGTCACAACCCTTTGTACATCGGCGTTTGCACCCTGACACCCTATGAAAATGGCTGCAACCGCTAGTGTTTATAGGCATTTGTACACCCTTACACCCTCAAACACGAAAAAATGTGTCTCACATAGTTTTTTTTGTTCATTAATCTACGGCGCCACAACATCGAAGCCACGAAATTTCAGGGGGAAGTTACGGATTGAAAGCAGAGCGGGCTCGAATACTTACAATCTGTTTGTAATTATCCTGCTTTTGGCAACAAAATGATAGTTGAGCCTAAAAAGTTCCTGCAAAATGTATTGATTCTGTATGTTTATTCTTTCAAATTGTTGTAATTTTGCAAGCGAAAACTATCATTGTGACAACCAAAAGAAGAAAGATATGTGTGGAATCGTAGGAATATTCAACGTCAAGCAGCAGACAAGTGAGCTGCGACAGAAGGCTTTGCGCATGAGTCAGAAGATCCGCCATCGCGGACCAGACTGGAGTGGTATCTATTGTGGAGGCTCTGCCATCCTCGCCCACGAGCGACTGAGCATCGTGGATCCGGAGAGTGGGGGACAGCCGCTGTTCTCGCCTGACCGCAAGCAGATCCTGGCCGTGAATGGTGAGATATACAACCATCAGGAGATCCGCAGGCGGTTTGCTGGACAGTATGAGTTTCAGACGGGTTCCGACTGTGAGGTGATCCTCGCGCTCTATCGTGAGAAGGGCATCGACTTCCTGGAGGATCTGAGCGGTATCTTCGCCTTTGCCCTCTATGACGAGGAGCGCGACGAGTTCCTGATTGCGCGCGATCCCATTGGTGTGATACCTCTTTATATAGGTTACGACAGCGACGGCACCGTCTATGTGGCCTCAGAACTGAAGGCCCTCGAAGGACAGTGCGAGCGCTATGAGCCCTTCATGCCTGGCCATTACTACTGGAGTGTGTCGCCAGGGCAGAAGTGGTACTATCGTCGCGACTGGATGCAGTATGATGCCGTGAAGGACAACCCCTCCAGTGTCACCGCCATCCGTGAGTCGCTGACGGCAGCCGTGAAGCGCCAACTGATGTCCGACGTGCCATACGGTGTGCTGCTCTCTGGCGGTCTCGACTCCTCCGTGATCTCTGCCATCGCTGAGAAATTCTCTGAGCACCGTATCGAGGACGACTCGCAGACCCGTGCCTACTGGCCCCGTCTTCACTCCTTCGCCGTAGGTCTGAAGGGCGCGCCCGATCTCGCCAAGGCGAAGATGGTGGCCGACCATATCGGTACCGTCCATCACGAGATCAACTACACCATCCAGGAGGGCCTCGACGCCATTCGTGACGTGATCTACTATATCGAGACCTACGATGTGACCACCGTGCGTGCCTCGACGCCTATGTACCTGTTGGCGAGGGTCATCAAGTCGATGGGTATCAAGATGGTGCTCAGTGGCGAGGGAGCCGATGAGATCTTTGGCGGCTACCTCTATTTCCACAAGGCTCCTGATGCCAAGGCCTTCCACGAGGAGACGGTGCGCAAACTCTCGAAACTCTATCTCTACGACTGTCTGCGTGCCAACAAGAGTCTTTCGGCCTGGGGCGTGGAGGGGCGTGTGCCCTTCCTCGACAAGGAGTTCCTCGATGTGGCCATGCGCACCAATCCTGAGGCGAAGATGTGCCCGGGTACCACGATGGAGAAGAAGATCGTGCGCGAGGCCTTCGCCGATATGCTGCCTGAGGCAGTGGCCTGGCGCCAGAAGGAGCAGTTCAGCGACGGCGTGGGCTACTCATGGATCGACACCCTGAAGCAGATCACCTCCGAGGCTGTCAGCGACGAGCAGATGGCACATGCTGCAGAGCGCTTCCCCATCAACCCGCCCAAGAACAAAGAGGAGTATTACTATCGTTCGATCTTCGCAGAGCACTTCCCCTCGGACTCAGCCGCCAAGAGCGTGCCCAGTGAGGCGAGCGTGGCCTGTAGTACGGCCATCGCCCTCGAGTGGGATGCCGCCTTCAAGGGGATGAACGACCCCAGCGGACGAGCCGTCAAAGGCGTACATGAACAGGCATATTAAAACCAACTATATGGAAACTAAATACATTTTCGTTACGGGCGGTGTGGTCTCTTCCTTGGGTAAGGGCATCATTTCCGCCAGCATCGGTAAGTTGCTGCAGGCACGTGGCTATAAAGTCACCATCCAGAAGTTCGACCCGTATATCAACATCGACCCAGGTACGCTGAACCCCTACGAGCATGGAGAGTGCTATGTGACGGTCGATGGCATGGAGACAGACCTGGACTTGGGCCACTACGAGCGTTTTACGGGTATTCACACTACGCGAAACAATAGTATCACCACGGGTCGCATCTATAAGACAGTGATCGACCGTGAGCGCCACGGCGACTATCTGGGTAAGACCATCCAGGTGGTGCCCCATATCACGGATGAGATCAAAAGGCGCATGCTGCGCGAAGAGGAGAAGGACGAAGAACTCGACTTCGTGATCACGGAGGTGGGAGGTACCATCGGTGATATCGAGAGTGCACCGTTCATGGAGGCCATCCGTCAGTTGCGCTGGCAACTGGGTCGTAATGCCGTCTGCGTGCATCTGACCTATGTGCCCTATCTGAAGGCTGCTGACGAACTGAAGACGAAGCCCACACAGCACAGCGTGAAGGAACTGCAGTCGATGGGTATCCAGCCCGATATCCTCGTATTGCGCACAGAGCGTCATCTCGACGACCACGTAAGAATGAAGGTGGCTTCGTTCTGTAACGTCGATCTGGAGTGCGTCGTCCAGAGCGAGGACATGCCCAGCATCTACGAGGTGCCAGTGAACATGCAGCACCAGGGGCTCGACGCCGCCATCATGCGTAAGATCGGCATCCCCGTCGGAGAGACGCCCGCCATGAAGCCCTGGCATGAGTTCCTTGCCAAACAGCGTAATGCCAAGCGCGAAGTTCATATCGGACTGGTGGGTAAGTACAACCTGCAGGATGCCTACAAGAGCATCCGCGAGAGTCTGAACCTGGCTGGCATCTACAACGATGTGAAGGCCAAACTGCACTTTGTGAACAGCGAGGAGATCACCAGCCAGAACGTGGCGGAGAAACTTGAGGGTCTGCAGGGTGTGGTCATCTGTCCGGGCTTCGGCCAGCGTGGCATAGAAGGCAAGATCATCGCTGCGGAATACACCCGTACCAAGGATATCCCCACCTTCGGCATCTGTCTGGGTATGCAGATGATGGTCATCGAATTTGCCCGTAACGTGCTAGGCTATAAGGACGCGAACAGTTGTGAGATGGATCCCAAGACGCCCCATAACGTCATCGACCTCATGGAGGAGCAGAAGAATGTCACGCAGATGGGTGGAACGATGCGTCTGGGTGCCTATGACTGTGAGATACAGGAGAACAGTCGTGCCTGGCTGGCCTATGGGGAGCAGACCTTGGTACGCGAGCGCCATCGTCACCGCTACGAGTTCAATAATGCCTATCAGGATGAATACGAGTTTGGTGGCATGAAGTGCGTGGGCATCAACCCCGCTGCCGATCTGGTGGAGATCGTCGAGATCCCTGAGAAACGCTGGTATATAGGCACGCAGTTCCATCCGGAATACTCTTCGACGGTGCTCCATCCCCATCCGTTGTTCATGGACTTTATCAAAGCAGGTATCAAGTATGGAACAGCTGAAGCATGAGTGCGGTGTGGCGATGATCCGCCTGTTGAAGCCACTGTCGTATTACCAGAAGAAATACGGCACGTGGGCTTACGGGTTCAATAAACTCTATCTGATGATGGAGAAGCAGCATAACCGTGGGCAGGAGGGGGCAGGTATCGCCTCCGTCAGTCTGAATACGGAACCAGGCCTTGAGTACATGTTCCGTGAGAAGGCCGAGGGCAAGGACGCCATCACAGAGATCTTCTCACGGGTGACGGAGGAGATGAATGGTGAACTGCTGATGGGCCACCTGCGCTATTCCACCACAGGCAAGAGCGGACTGACGTTCGTGCACCCCTTCCTGCGACGTAACAACTGGCGGGCGAAGAACCTGTGCCTGTGTGGTAACTTCAACATGACGAATATCGACGAGGTGTTCCAGTTCCTGACGGCTCAGGGACAGTCACCCCGTATCTATGGCGACTCGTATATCACGTTGGAACTGATGGGCCACCGCCTCGACCGTGAGGTGGAACGGCTCTATGATGAGGCTAAGGGTAAGGGACTTGAAGGACTCGACATCACCAACTATATCGACGATCATGTGTCGATGGCCAATGTGCTGCGCAAGACGATGGAGCACTACGATGGCGGCTATGTGATGTGTGGCTTGACGGGCAGTGGTGAGATGTTCTCTGTGCGTGATCCCTGGGGCATCCGTCCTGCGTTCTATTATCGTGACGACGAGATCGTTGCCCTCGCCAGTGAGCGGCCTGTGCTGCAGACCACCTTCGACCTGCAGTATGAGGATATCCACGAACTGCAACCTGGTCAGGCGCTCATCGTGCGCCGTCATGGCGAAAGCAGTCTGGAACAGATCATGCCAGCCCGACAGTATAGTGCCTGCTCATTTGAGCGTATCTATTTCAGCAGAGGTTCTGACCGTGATATCTACCAGGAGCGCAAGCGGCTGGGCGAACAACTGACACAGCCCATCCTCAAGGCCGTCGATGGCGATGTCGATCACACCGTCTTTTCCTATATCCCCAATACGGCTGAGGTGGCGTATTATGGCATGACGGACGGCTTCCGTAAGTTGCATGGCGAGGTCAGGACGGAGAAGGTCGTCTGGAAGGATATCAAACTGCGCACCTTTATCTCAGCCAACTCCGAGCGCAACGACCTCGCCGCCCATGTCTATGACATCAGTTACGGTTCGCTGAAACCCTATGAAGATAACTTGGTGATTATTGACGATAGTATCGTTCGAGGTACCACCTTGAAGGAGAGTATCTTCAAGATCCTCGACCGTCTGCATCCTAAGAAGATCGTGATGGTGTCGAGTTCGCCCCAGATCCGTTATCCCGACTACTACGGTATCGATATGTCACGGCTGGAAGAGTTTTGCGCTTTCCGTGCCACGATGGCCCTCATCGAAGAACGTGGCATGTGGCAGTTGGTGAACGACACCTATCTGGCCTGTAAGGCGGAACTTGCAAAGAAAGACCCCTCATCGTTGTGTAATCAGGTTCGCAGGATATACGAACCCTTTACGGTGGAGGAGATTAATCAGAAGATTGTGGAGATGCTTCGTCCTGAGGGTATGCAGACGCCTGTTGAACTCGTCTTCCAAAGCATCGAGGGTCTGCATGAGGCTTGTCCGAACCACCCTGGCGACTGGTACTTCACGGGTCGTTATCCGACTCCTGGTGGTACGAGACTCGTCAATCAGTCGTTCGTCAATTACGTAGATAACAAACTGAAATTATCTTAGCCATTCTTTGATGCGCTCCAGGGCTTCCTCAGTCTTCTCGTGACTGCCGAAGGCAGTGAAGCGTACATAGCCCTCGCCACTGGGACCGAAGCCGACACCTGGGGTGCAGACGACGTGGGCACCATAGAGCATCTCTTCGAAGAACTTCCAACTGCTGCTGGTCTGGGGTGTCCTGACCCAGATATAGGGGGCATTCTCACCGCCATAGCATTCAAAGCCGAGTGAACGGAGGGTACTGAGCATCTTCTGTGCGTTCTGCATATAGTAGGCAATGGTGGTCTTGATCTGTTCCTTGCCATCAGGGGTATAGGTGGCCTCGGCAGCGCGCTGGGAGATATAACTGGTGCCGTTGAACTTCGTACACTGACGACGGTTCCACAGGGGATTCAGGGGGATGCGCTCACCTGTCAGGGTGGCGGCTGTCACCTCCTTGGGTACGACGGTATAGCCGCAGCGTACACCTGTGAAACCGGCCGTCTTGGAATAACTGTGGAACTCAATGGCGCACTTCCTTGCACCCCTGATCTCGTAGATGCTGTGGGGGATGCTGTCATCCTGGATGTAGGCCTGGTAGGCGGCATCGTAGAAGATGAGCGTGTCGTTCTTCAGGGCGTAGTTCACCCACTTGCGCAGTTCTTCCTTGGAGATGACGGTACCCGTGGGGTTATTGGGGTAGCACAGGTAGATCACATCTACACGACGGTCAGGGATCTCTGGCACGAAGTTGTTCTCCGCTGTGCATGGCATATACAAGACGTTCGACCACTTCCCCTGTTCATCCTTCACGCCAGCGCGCCCGATCATCACGTTCGAGTCGATATAGACGGGATAGATGGGATCCGTCACGCCAATGGAGTTGTCCCAGCGGATGAGTTCCTGGATATTACCTGTATCGCTCTTGGCACCGTCGTTGACGAAGATCTCATTAATGTCAAGGTGAATACCACGTGGCAGGAAGTCGTTCTTCAGGATCGCCTCGCGCAGGAAGTCGTAGCCCTGCTCAGGGCCATAGCCCCTGAAACCCTGCTGGGTGGCCATCTCGTCGGCGGCCTTGTGGATGGCCTCGATGACGGCGGGAGCCAGCGGTTGTGTCACGTCGCCGATACCCAGACTGATCACGTCGGCCTTCGGGTGGGTGGTCTTGAAGGCATTCACCTTTTTGGCGATATCTGCAAACAGGTAATTGTTCGGCAGTTTCAGGAAATGGTCGTTTACTAATGCCATATTATTTCTTTCTTTTTGGGATGAAGTTTGTCTGATTCTGTTGCAAAGGTAAGCCGTTTTGGAGGAAAACCCAAGAAATAGCGAACTTTTTTAATCTTCTTTTCTTTAATTTGTAACAAATTGTAAGCAAAAACCGTGCTTTTGCTTTTAAATTGTAATCATTTTGCGGGATATGGTGACACAAAAGGGGACGGAGCAGAAAAAAATCCCTTATAATTTGGCAATCTGCGCCATTTTGCGTACTTTTGCACCCGAATAAACGAAAGTGATTATGCAGACAAACAGTCATTTATCGCGACTCATCCATGATCAGGCCAAGAAATATGGTGATCGTGAGGTGCTGATCTATAAGGACTACGGCGGTTCGGAGTGGAAGTCATATTCGTGGAATCAGTTCTCGGATATGGTGAAGAAAGTGTCGAATGCCATGCTTAACCTGGGTGTGAAAGTACAGGAGAATGTGGGTGTGTTCTCGCAGAACTCGGTCCAGTATCTTTTCTGTGATTTCGGCGCCTGGGGCATCCGTGCTGTGACCATCCCCTTCTATGCCACGAGTTCAGAGCAGCAGATCCAGTTCATGGTCAGCGATGCGAAGGTGCGTTTCCTGTTTGTCGGTGAGCAGGAGCAGTACGATAAGGCGCGTCGCATCTTCTCCACCTGTAGTACGCTGGAGCGCATCATTATCTTCGACAAGAATGTGCGTATCGCAGAACACGATGCTAACGCCATGTATTTCGACGACTTCCTGAAGTTGGGCGATAATTATCCCCGTCAGACGGAAGTGGAGTCGCTGCAGGCTCAGGCCTCGATGGATGATATCGCCAATATCCTCTATACCAGTGGTACGACGGGTGACTCGAAGGGCGTGATCCTGACTTGTGGACAGTATTCCGCTGCCATGATCGCCAACGATAAGTGTGTGCCTGTGGGAGAGAACGACCGCGTGCTGAACTTCCTGCCCTTTACCCATATCTTCGAGAAGGGATGGAAGATCCTGTGTCTGACAGAGGGTGCACGCCTGATCGTGAACACCTATCCGCTGGAGGTGCAGCAGTCGATGAAGGAGACGCATCCCACATGTATGTCGAGTGTGCCCCGTTTCTGGGAGAAGGTCTATATGGGTGTGCTGGAGCAGATCGACAAGGCCAGTGCACCGAAGCGTAAACTCTTCCTGCATGCGCTGAGTGTCGGCAAGAAGCATAATATCGACTACTTGTCAAAGGGCAAGCGTCCGCCCCTGGCCCTCCATCTGGAGTATGAGATGCTGAATAAGACCGTGTTCTCGCTCGTCCGTAAGGAACTGGGACTGGAGAATGCGCATTTCTTCCCCACGGCAGGAGCCACGGTGAATCCGAAGGTGGAGGAGTTCGTGCATGCCATCGGTATCAATATGGTGGTGGGCTACGGTCTGACGGAGAGTCTGGCCACGGTGAGTTGTAACCATCTGGGTGAGCCTTATACCGTGGGTGGTGTGGGCATCCCCATTGAGGGCATCGACATCAAGATCAGCGACGAGGGCGAGGTGCTGTTGAAGGGTCCGACAATCACGAAGGGCTACTATAACCGTGAGGATCTGACCAAACAGGCCTTCACAGAAGACGGCTATTTCAAGACGGGCGACTCCGGCTATCTGAAGGATGGTGAACTGTTCCTGAAGGAGCGTATCAAGGATCTCTACAAGACCTCGAACGGCAAGTATATCGCACCACAGATGATAGAGTCGAAGTTGCTTGTTGACAAATACATAGACCAGATATGCATCATCGCTGACCAGCGTAAGTTCGTGTCGGCCCTGATCATCCCCGTCTATTCCTTGCTGGAGGAATATGCCCGTGAGCATCAGATCCCGTTTGAGAACCGTGAACAACTCTGTGCTGATCCGCAGATCAACGAGATGATGAAGGAGCGTATCGACACCCTGCAGCAACAGTTGGCCCACTATGAACAGATCAAGCGCTTCACCTTGTTGCCCCATCACTTCTCGATGGAGAAGGGTGAGTTGACGAATACGCTGAAGATCCGTCGTCGTGTGCTCAACGAGAACTACAAGCGCGAAATCGATAAGATGTACGTTTGAAGCCCCTTGATAAGGGGCTGGCATAAGCCAGGGATAAAAAAATGATAACACAAGATCAATTGAAAGATGTCTTAGAGCGTGCCGATGCCTTGTATCGGTATCTCGAAATCGACAAGAAAAAGATAGAATACGAGGAGGAAGACCTCCGCACTCAGGCACCTGATTTTTGGGAAGACCGCAAACGGGCCGAGGAGCAGATGAAGAAGGTGAAGGGCATCAAGAAGTGGATTGATGGCTATAATGAGGTGCGTACTATGGCCGACGAACTGCAACTGGCCTTCGACTTCTACAAGGAGGAGATGGTGACGGAAGAGGAGGTCGATGAGAACTACGCCAAGGCTGTCAAGGCCATCGAAGACCTGGAACTGATGAATATGCTCCGTCAGAAGGAGGATCCGATGGATGCCGTGTTGAAGATCAACAGTGGTGCTGGTGGTACGGAGGCACAGGACTGGGCACAGATGCTGATGCGTATGTATATGCGTTGGGCTGAGGCCCACGGTCATAAGGTGACGGTGTCGAACCTGTTGGAAGGCGACGATGCGGGCATCAAGAGCGTGACCATGCAGATCGAGGGTGGCGAATACGCCTACGGTTATCTGAAGAGTGAGAACGGTGTGCATCGTCTGGTGCGCGTGTCGCCCTTCAATGCCCAGGGTAAGCGTATGACGTCTTTTGCCTCGGTGTTTGTATCTCCGCTCGTCGATGATACCATTGAGGTGTATGTCGATCCCGCCAAACTCTCTTGGGATACGTTCCGCTCGTCAGGTGCTGGTGGACAGAATGTGAACAAGGTGGAGTCGGGTGTGCGTCTGCGCTATTGGTACACCGATCCTGATACGGGCGAGGAAGAGGAAATCCTCATTGAGAATACGGAGACCCGAGACCAGCCGAAGAATAAGGAGCGCGCCATGACGCTGCTGAAGTCACAACTCTACGACCGTGCGATGAAGAAGCGCCTGGAGGCTCAGGCTAAGATCGAGGCTGGCAAGAAGAAGATCGAGTGGGGCAGTCAGATCCGTTCGTACGTCTTCGATGACCGTCGCGTGAAGGATCATCGCACCAACTATCAGACCACCGATGTCGATGCCGTAATGGACGGTAAGATCGATGGCTTCATCAAAGCCTACCTCATGGAATTCCCCGTGAATGACGAAGAATCATAACAATCAATAATAAATCATTAAAAACTATGGCTCAAATTGCAAAAGCATCTAAGGCTACCCAGAAGAAGGAAGCCTATCAGAAGAAACAGGAAGACAGTGGCAAGAAAGTGCTGGAGTGGATATTCGGCGTATTAGTCATTTTGGCTATCCTGTTTGTCATCTATTCTATTTGGATCGTTGCATAATTGATGAGCGGACTTGAGATAGAGCGTAAGTTCCTTGTCCGTAACGACGATTACAAGCGGCAGGCTTTCAGTAGCAGCCGCATTCAACAAGGTTATATCTGCAGTGGTCACGGTCGTACCGTCAGGGTGCGCATCCGTGACAACCGCGGATATCTGACCATCAAGGGTCCTTCTGATGCCAAGGGCCTCAGCCGTTATGAGTTTGAGAAAGAGATCACACTTGATGAGGCCGAACACCTGATGGCGCTTTGTGAGCCTGGTGGTATAGAAAAGACGCGCTGGCTCGTAAAGAGTGGCAATCACACCTTTGAGGTCGATGAGTTTTGGGGTGACAACGAAGGATTGGTGATGGCTGAGGTGGAACTGCATTCGGAAGATGAGCCTTTTGTAAGGCCTGACTTCATCGGTCAGGAAGTGACAGGCGACCGTCGTTATTATAACGCTCACCTGACCAAGTATCCCTTTAAGATCTGGGGCGAAAACGCAGAATCAGCAGACCAATGATGGCAGCCAGGGTGACACCTGTGGCATTGGCAGCGAAGTCGAGCCAGTCGCCGTTGCGATGCCCTCCTGTACAGTATTCCTGCAACAGTTCCAGAATCCCACTCATCATGATGGGGCCCAACCAAGCCCAAAAGAATAACTTCTCATAGTCGGCAGTGTCATGCTGACGTATGTACTCTATCCATAAGACGGTGAACGTACCACCGTACATGACGACGTGCACCCATTTGTCGATGAACCTGACATCGTCAAGGGGCGTTTCTGGGAAAAAGGGTAAGAGAGAAAGGATCCATATCAGGACGATACAGATCACAGAAATAGGGTATTTTCTGATAAAATGACGGAGAAAACGCATATTTACTTTTAATTTCGGTGCAAAATTAAGAAATTATTTATATTTTTGCAACGAAAAATGAAGAAATATGGATATGCTAACCCAACCTATAAGCAGTCGGACTCCAGGCAAGCGGGCTAATTTCGGTAGCAAACTGGGTGTCATCTTGGCCACGGCGGGTTCTGCCGTTGGCTTGGGCAACATCTGGCGATTCCCCTATATGACGGGACAGAATGGCGGAGCTGTGTTTATCATGATTTACGTGTTCTGTGTCTTGTTGCTGGGCATTCCCTGTATGATTAGTGAGTTCATTATCGGTCGTCATGGTCGGGCCAATACGGCGCGCGCTTTCAGCAAACTGGCGGGTGGCTCTCCATTCACGCTCATTGGCTATATGGGTGTGCTGACGGGTTTCTTGATCTCTGGCTATTACGCCGTGGTCTCGGGTTGGTGCCTTGAGTATGTCTGGGCCTCCATCGTAGGCCATCTGGAGGGCAATCCCGAGATGATATCGGAATATTTCACCACGTTCTCTGAGGACCCCATTAAACCCGTGTTCTGGACCATGCTCATCCTTCTGGCCACCTATCTCATCATCGAGAATGGTGTGCGCGACGGCATCGAGCGAGCCTCTAAACTGATGATGCCCACCTTATTTATATTATTGTTGATCATCGTGGTGGCTTCGTGTATGCTGCCGAATGCCGACAAGGGCATCGAATTCCTGTTCAAGCCCGATTTCTCGATGATCACAAGTGATGTGTTCTTGGGGGCTTTGGGTCAGTCGTTCTACTCGCTCAGCATTGCCATGGGTTGCATCTGCACTTACGCCAGCTATTTCTCCAAGCAGACGAACCTGACATCTTCTGCTGTGCAGATCGGTGTGATCGACTTTCTGGTGGCCTTGTTGGCTGGCTTGGTCATCTTCCCCGCCGCCTTCTCCGTGGGTGTCAGTCCCGACAGTGGCCCCTCGCTGATCTTTATCACCCTGCCGAATGTGTTCCAGCAGGCCTTCAGTGGTATTACTGGTCTGGGCTATGCCGTATCTATCCTCTTTTACGCCCTGCTCTCGATGGCTGCCCTGACGTCGCTGATGTCGCTCCACGAGGTGAGCACGGCCTTCCTGGAGGAAGAGATGCGTATCTCGCGCAAGCGGGCTGCGCTCATCGTCACCATCTCATGCATGCTGGTGGGCACCATCTGTTCACTATCCTTAGGTGTTGGCAAACATCTTACGCTCTTCGGTAAGACCCTCTTTGACCTCTTCGATTTCGTCACCGGCCAGCTGTTCCTGCCTATTGTGGGCTTCCTCACTTGTATCTTTATCGGTTGGTTTGTGCCGCATAAGATCGTGCGTGCCGAGTTCACCAACTGGGGAACGTTGCGCAATGGAGGGCTGTTCCACATTTATCTTTTCCTCGTGAAGTACGTCTGCCCCATCTGTATACTCTTCATTTTCCTCCACCAGTTCGGTTTGTTATAAATGAGTAACCGCAGTGTCTTCGGTAGTAGGTTGGCCATTGTACTGGCTACGGCAGGTTCGGCAGTAGGGCTTGGCAATATCTGGCGTTTCCCGTTTATGACGGGTCAGAATGGCGGAGCCGCCTTCATCCTTGTCTATTTCGCCTGTGTACTGCTGTTGGGCATCCCTGGCATGGTCAGTGAATTTATCGTGGGTCGTCATGGACAGTCGAATGCTGCGCGTGCCTATGGGAGCATGGGGAATAAGGGTTGGCGGTTTGTCGGCTATCTGGGTATCCTCACCTCTACGATCATCCTCGGCTTCTATGCTGTGGTAGCGGGTTGGTGCCTGCAGTATCTGTATGCCTCCATTGCCGGACATCTCGACGGTGATGCTTCCTACGTCATCAACTATTTTAAGACTTTCTCCAGCCATCCGTTGAAACCTTGCCTGTGGGCTGTGGCCTTTGTGCTGATCACCCATCTGGTGGTGGCGCAGGGCGTAGAAAAGGGCATTGAACGGGCCTCGAAACTGCTGATGCCGCTATTATTATTGTTGCTGGTGATTCTGGTGGTTGCCTCTTGTCTGCTCCCAGGGGCGGGTGGAGGTATTGAGTTCCTGTTGAAACCCGACTTCTCGAAGGTCAGTGGCAACGTGTTCCTGGAGGCTTTGGGACAGGCGTTTTTCTCCCTGAGTCTTGGCACGGCCTGTCTCTGTACCTACGCTTCTTATTTCAAGCGCGATACAAACCTGTTGCGTTCTGCCACACAGATAGCCCTGCTCGACTCTGGCATCGCCATCCTCGCAGGACTGATGATTTTCCCAGCCGCCTTCTCCGTTGGCGTACAGCCTGATAGTGGTCCATCGCTGATCTTCATCACCTTGCCCAATGTGTTCCAGCAGGCTTTCAGTGCCATGCCCGTAGCGGGTTATGTCATCTCTATCCTTTTCTATGCACTGCTGGTCTTCGCAGCCCTGACATCCACCATTTCGATGCACGAGATCGGTACGGCATTTTTCCATGAGGAACTGAAGATGCCCCGTCAGCGTGCAGCATGGGTTCTGACGGTTGTCTGTGCGGTGATTGCTATTTTCTGTTCACTTTCCGTAGGGGCTTATAGCGACTTGCAACTCTTTGGCATGTCACTGATGGACTTCTGTGATTTCCTCACGGCTCAGTTGATGCTGCCCGCTGGTGCCTTCCTGACAAGTATCATGCTGGGTTGGTTCGTCAGCCGTCAGTTGGTGCAGGAGGAATTTACCAACGGTGGTTCGTTGAAGGCCACCTTCTTCTGGACATGGCTGTTTGCCATCCGTTACGTGGTGCCTGTCTGCATCCTCCTCATCTTCCTCCACCAGTTCGGTATCCTATGATCCGTGAGTTCTTCTATCTGCAGAAGTCTGACCGTAAGGTGATCATTGTGCTATTGTGTGTCATTGCTATAGCCTTGGGGGTGATCTTCCTGACGGGTGGGGAGAACGACGAGTCGAATGCGCTGACGCCCGCTGATACCTTGAAGAAAGACACTTTCCGCCGTCGGCCCTATTACCACCGTGATACCGTCTATGTCCGTACGAAGGTTATCTATCGTGACCGTCCTGACTATAGTGGCAAGCGTACATCATCCCGTTCTGTCTCTGAGCCCCGAGACTCCTTTGTCCCTCGCTATCCCGTAAAGATCAAGGAGGGTGAGCATGTCATTCTGAACAACGCTGACACCACTGCCTTGAAGACTGTTCCTGGTATCGGCCCTTATTTCGCCCGTAAGATCGTGCAGTATGGCGAACGCTTAGGCGGCTATGTCAGTGTGGATCAACTCGATGAGATCGAGGATTTTCCCTTGGAATCGAAGCGATATCTGGTTATCCAGAATGCCCAGCCCCGTCAATTGAACATCAACCAACTCTCGCTGAATGAACTGAAACGGCATCCTTACCTCAACTATTATCAGGCCCGTGCCATTATGGATTATCGTCGTTTGCATGGCCCTATCCAGTCGCTCGACGACCTGCGCCTCTCCAAGGACTTTCCACAGGAGGCCATCGACCGTCTGACGCCTTATGTTGCGTACTGATTTGTTAATAAATCATAGCGAATGCTTGGAATTCGCAGAAATGTCGTATTTTTGCAGAAGAAACTAAAAACTAAGGAAATATGTTTGGATCATTGTTGTTATTTGGCATAGGAATGCAAGAGATACTTGTTATCGCGTTGATCGTGCTGCTGCTCTTTGGTGGCAAGAAGATTCCTGAATTGATGAAAGGTCTTGGCAAGGGCGTCAAGAGCTTCAAGGAGGGGATGAACGAGGTGACGGATCTCTCGAAGGACGAGAAAAAGAGTGAAGAGTCGGAGAGATGGGAAGGTGAGAAGTGAGACCCCACCAATGACCTTCTGGGACCACCTCGACGAACTGCGGGGGGTGATCATCCGGGCACTCCTCGTGACGATGGTGGCCGCGGCGGTGACTTTCTGCCTGAAGGACGAACTGTTTGCCATCGTACTGGCGCCCCGCACGAGCGACTTCATCACCTACCGCCTGATGGGCGTGGAGCCGTTCAATATCCACCTGATGAACACAGGACTGACGGAGCAGTTCATGATCCACCTGAGGACGGCCTTTTATGCGGGCATCCTTGTGGCACTGCCCTATACGCTCTACCAACTGTTCCGCTTCGTCTCACCAGCGCTCTATGACAATGAAAGGAAATATGCCACGGCATTGGTCTCCAGCGGCTATGTGATGTTCATGCTGGGCACCTTGCTGAACTACCTGCTGATCTTCCCGCTGACGGTGAAGTTCCTCGGCACGTATCAGGTGAGTCCCGATGTGGCGAACATGCTGACGATCCAGTCGTACATCGACACGTTGTTGATGATGAGTCTCGTGATGGGAATCGTCTTCGAACTGCCAGTGGTGAGTTGGCTCTTGGGACGGATGGGACTGGTGAATGCGCAGATGATGAGCCAGTGGCGGAAACATGCCATCGTGGCGATTCTGGTGGTGGCGGCCATCATAACACCGACGACGGATGCGTTTACGCTTTTCATTGTGGCCCTGCCGATATGGTTGCTCTATGAACTGAGCATCTTGATCGTGAAAACGACCAATTGAATTAAACTAAACAAATACATTATGTTAAGGAAAATCAGGACAATCCTTGCAGTGGTGTTCTTCGCGCTGATCACCCTGCTGTTCCTCGACTTCACGGGGACTGCCCACCATTGGTTGGGCTGGATGGCGAAGATCCAGTTCCTGCCTGCTGTGATGGCACTCAATGTGGTGGTCATCGTGGCACTGGTGCTTTTGACGCTCGTCTTCGGACGTATCTACTGTTCTGTCATCTGTCCGTTGGGCGTCTTCCAGGATGTCCTCGCGCGCTTCCGTCGGAAGAAGAATAAGTACAGCTATTCCAAGGAGGTGAGATGGTTGCGCTATCCCGTGCTGGTGCTCTTCATCATCGCATTGGTGGCTGGTGTTGGCATCATCTTCCAACTGTTGGCACCGTATAGCAGTTATGGCCGCATCGCCACGATGATCTTCCAACCGATCTGGATGCTGGGCAACAATGTCTTGGGGACGATTGCTGAACGGGCCGACAGTTATGCTTTCTATACTGTTGATGTGTGGATGAAGTCACTGCCTGTGCTGATCCTCGCGATAGTGACACTGGTGATCCTGTTCATTCTCGCCTGGCGCGGTGGACGAACCTATTGCAACACCATCTGTCCTGTGGGAACGATCCTCTCGTTCTTGGCGCGCTTCTCCATTCTGAAGATCCGCTTCGATGAGGATAAGTGTAAGAACTGTTCAATGTGTTCGAAGAACTGTAAGGCAGCCTGCATCGACTATAAGACGCACAACGTGGATTACAGCCGCTGTGTGGTTTGTGGTAATTGCATTGATAAGTGTAAGTTTGGGGCACTGAAGTATTCTTTCTCGCCGACGGCGAAAAAGAACGATTCCGTCGATGCCTCAAAGCGCTCCTTCCTGATTGCTGGTGCCCTCGCCTCGACAGCAGCCCTCGCCCAGAAGAAGGAGAAACTGATGGATGGCGGACTCGCCGAACTGGAGGATAAGGTGACTCCAGAGCGTCAGACGCCGCTCACTCCTCCAGGTTCGCAGTCCTTCCAGAATTTCGCCGATCACTGTACGGGCTGTCAACTCTGTGTCTCTGAGTGTCCCAACGATGTGCTTCGTCCCTCTACAGACCTGATGCACTTCATGCTGCCGTCGATGTCGTACGAGAAAGGCTACTGCCGTCCAGAGTGTACGCGCTGTTCGGATGTCTGTCCTGCGGGTGCCATCAAACCGCTTGACGATGTTGAGAAGTCGTCTATCCAGATCGGCCATGCCGTTTGGATCAAGAAGAACTGTGTGGTGCTGACGGATGAGGTGGAGTGTGGCAACTGTGCCCGCCACTGTCCTGCTGGCGCTATTGAGATGGTGCCACTCGATGAGAATGATGAGGAGTCACCCATGGTGCCCGCCATCAACGAGACTGCTTGTATTGGCTGTGGTGCCTGTGAGTATGTCTGTCCGTCGCGCCCATTCTCGGCCATCTATGTTGAGGGGCATGAGGTGCATAAGCATATTTAATGGATAATTGATAATGGATAATTGATAATTATGGGTACTTCTAAAGACAAACATATATCGCGCCGTTCGTTCCTGAAACTCTTCGGAGCAGGGACTGTCGCCACTGCCGCCACACTGGCAGGCTGTAAGAAAAGTGATAAGGCTGGGGAACAGGCCGCCGAGGAATACAAGAACCAAGTGGAGCCGCCCGTAGGTAAGATGACCTACCGCGTGAACCCCAAGACCAAGGAGAAGGTGTCGCTCTTGGGTTATGGTATGATGCGTCTGCCCACCAAGGACAGCAATTCTGCCCGTGAGAGCAAGACTGAGATCGATCAGGAGATGGTAAACCGACAGATCGATTATGCCCTCGAGCACGGTCTGAACTATATCGACACGTCACCCGTGTATTGTCAGGGCATGTCGGAACATGCCACAGGCATCGCCCTCAGTCGTCATCAGCGCAGTGAGTATTTCGTCGCCACGAAACTCTCCAACTTCAACCGCGACTACTGGGCTGCTGACAAGGCAAAGGAGATGTACCATAACTCGATGAAGGAGTTACAGGTGGATTACATCGACTACTATCTGCTGCACGCCGTTGGCGGATCGATGGAGGAGTTTAATGGCCGGTATGTCGATAATGGCATCATGGACTATCTGTTGAAGGAGCGCGAGGCAGGTCGCATCCGTAACCTCGGCTTCTCGTTCCATGGCAAGCAGGAGGTGTTCGACGAGGTGATCGCCTTGCATGAGAAGTATCACTGGGACTTCGTGCAGATCGAACTCAACTATCTCGACTGGAACTATGCCAACGAGATCAGCGGCAATAATGTCGATGCCTCTTATCTCTATGCTGAACTCCAGAAGCGTGGCATCCCAGCCGTTATCATGGAGCCGTTGCTGGGTGGCCGTCTGGCCAATCTGCCCCAGTATCTCGTGAACGAACTGAAGAAGTTCGACCCCACGAAGAGCGTCGCCTCTTGGGCCTTCCGCTATGCGGGCACCTACGAAGGTGTACTCACCGTACTCTCTGGCATGACGTATATGGAGCACCTCAAGGATAATCTGCTCTCCTATTGTCCGCTCGTGCCGCTGAAGGAGAAGGGTATGCGTTCACTCGACAAGGAGATTGCTGAGCGCATCGTGGGCCTGGAGAATATCCCCTGTAACGACTGTAAGTATTGTATGCCTTGTCCATACGGTATCGACATCCCCGCCATCTTCGTACATTATAATAAGTGTAAGAACGAGGGTACGCTGCCATACGGCGCAGGCGATCCGAAATACCGCAAGCACCGCCGTCAGTACCTCATCTCGCTGGATCGCGTCGTGCCTCGCGACCGTCAGCCAGATCACTGCATTCAGTGTGGCCAGTGTGAGCCCCATTGTCCACAGAGCATCCGCATCCCTCGTGAACTTCGTAAGATCGACGACTTGATTGAGAGTCTGAAGCGCGATTCCTTTGGTGATACGGAGCCACGGTAGCATCGTATGGAGCCTCTATAGGAAAAAATAGTGGCTCCGTTTGTTGCTACGGAGCCACTATATGGATGAATTCTCGAGAGAATTCGGGTGATAAGTGCCTTTGCGCGCGCGTACATGCGTGCACAGGTATTTAATTGTCTTATCCACTTTTTATCCCACACTTCACGCACTTCCCACACCTAAGTATTTTAGCCTTAGGTGTGGGAAGTGCGTGAAGTGTGGGTTGTTTTTGGCATAAGACAACTACCGCGCGCGGGCGCGTGAGAGTATGATACAGTGCCTGTCTTTCTCTGTCATTATTTGAAGAGCAACTGTGCGAACTGGTAGAGGCTGCGGCGCCAGGTCTGCCACTCGTGGGCTGTCTCAGGTGAGATATAACTGTGGGCATTGATGCCGATGGCCTTCATGTCCTCAGCGGCCTTGACGACACTGCCGTCACCCTCAGCCATGCCTGTCTCCCTGCCACCAGCACTCATGAAGAGCACCTTGTTGGTCTTCTTGAAGTCAGGAACGTCGGTCAGTTCGTCTGTGCCGATGGTGCCACCGCTGAAGATACCCACGTATGCGAAGGTGGTGGGGTTGTTCAGCGTGATGCCGTGAGTCTGCATGCCACCCATCGAGAGACCAGCCATTGCACGGTGCTCACTGTCGGCAATCACACGGTAGTTCTTCTCAACCATAGGGATGATATCCTTGATCAGCACTTCCTCGAAGGCACCACCCATACGACGGGCCATTCTGGCGAAGTCGGCACCTCCCATGCGGGGACGCTGACCCTGAGGGCCACCTTGGGGACCACCAGGACGCGGACCACGAGGACCACCCTGAGGAGCACCCTCTGGACGAGGACCGTTAGGACGCGGACCACCGAAGCCCATGGGCTGCTCACCAGGACGACGGGCGTTCAGACCATTATCCATAAAGATGATGAAAGGTACGGCCTTGCCCTCTGCGATCAGGTTGTCCATGATGATACCCGTCTTACCCTGGGCACTCCAACCCGTCTCGTTCTCACCCATACCATGCTGCAAGTAGAGCACGGGGAATTTCTTATCGGGGTTAGCATAATACTCTGCGGGCAGATAGATATAGCCGTGACGCATCGACTGAGTAACTGACGACCAGTAATAAACCTCGTTGATAGAACCCTGAGGTACGTTCTTCACAGTGTAGAAATCCTCGTCGGCTGCGGGCACATCGATACCACTGCCCCAGCGGCTGGCACCATAGTAATACTTGCTGCCCGGATCGGGTACGGAAGCACCGTCGATGTTCAACTGATAGTAGTGGAAACCCTCGTCCTGAGGAGCCGAAGTACCTGTCCATACACCGTTCTCGTCCTTGGTCATCTGATAGATCTTACCAGCGATGTCAAGTCCTACGAAAGAGGCCTGAGGGGCGGTGATCTGTGCACGGACCATGCGCTGTGAGTTGATCATCGGGTACTGTTTGTTCTCTTGATTGGTTGATGCGGGCTTGAAGTCTTCAACCACATCTTCAGTTACTGAAGGAACCGTGGGGTTCTGAGCAACTGCTGTGAGGCTCGCGAGAGCCATCAGCGAAAGAAAGATTTTTTTCATAAGAAGTTTGGTTGTTAATAATGAGTTAATTGTTACTTTTACACTCTATGCTCTTTGACACATGATAAGGCGAAAAGTAAAAACCCCCGCGCTATTGTTATGGAAGATTAACATTTGGAGTTTGGGTCTTTCAACTAAGCAACGGGAGCTGAGCATGAGAATTTCGGCATTTTCCAGGGGCTGCCTGTTGAGAATTTCGGCATTTTTTAATACATAACTATTGAGAATTTCGGCATTTTATTTAATAATTCTTTTGAAGTTCAAGAAAATATTGCTATCTTTGCACACAATTTATGACTATTGAGTATGGCGGAAAGAATATTTAAGCGGAAGATTTATGAGCAGATGCTCAGTTGGAAGAAGAATCAGCATGGCACTACAGCCCTGTTGATTAGGGGAGCCAGACGTGTTGGCAAGTCTACGATTGCAGAAGAATTCGCACGCAGAGAGTACGATAGTTATCTTTTGGTTGACTTCTCTAAAGCATCACAAGATGTTCACAAGCTATTTGAGGATATCTCCGACCTGGACTTTATCTTCACCCAGCTTCAGCTGACCTATCGCAAAAGCTTGAAGCCCCACAAGTCCGTTATCATCTTTGATGAAATCCAAAAACAGCCGTTAGCTCGTCAGGCAATCAAGAGTCTTGTGGCCGATGGTCGTTACGATTATATAGAAACAGGCTCGTTACTAAGCATCAAGAGGAAAGGAAAAGGTCAGAAAGGTTCTCAAAAAAACATTCTAATTCCCAGTGAAGAGACCCGAATAGATATGTATCCTATGGACTATGAGGAGTTTCGTTGGGCTTTAGGTGACGAGGATACTATTCCATTGTTACGTACCATGTTTGAAAGGAGGCAACCATTAAGCGATGCGACTAACCGCAAGATGATGCGTGACTTCCGTCTCTATGTGTTGGTGGGTGGAATGCCCCAGGCTGTCAATGACTACCTTGACACCCGTGACCTGAGTGTTGTCGATCAGCGCAAACGGAGTATCCTTGATCTTTATGACGAGGATTTCTATGAACTTGATCCGTCAGGACAAACTTCCGATTTATTTCACGCCATTCCTGCCCAATTGAATAGCAATGCCTCGCGTTATCAAGTTAGCAGTGTCATTGCAGGCGGAAAAATTGATCGTCTGAGAGACCAAATAACGATTCTGAAAGATTCTATGACAGCCAATTTGGCTTATCACGCCAATGACCCAAGTGCGGGATTGGCATCTCATATCAATAGAGACCAGTTCAAATTGTACTGCGGTGATACTGGTCTGTTTGTTACGCTGGCCTTCTGGGATGACGCTTTCACCGAAAACGTTATCTATCAGAAACTCCTGAGTGACAAGCTGAATGCTGATGTGGGATATGTTTATGAGAACGTGGTTTCACAAATGCTTGTCGCTGGCAGACACAAATTGTATTACCATACCTGGCCTACGCCATCTGGCAAGCACAATTATGAAATTGACTTTCTGTTGTCACGTCAGGCGAAAGTATGTCCCATAGAAGTGAAATCTTCCACGTCTAATGTGCATACCTCTATCGATGCGTTTCAGAAGAAGTTCTCCTCACGCATTTATCAGCGTTATTTACTTCATGTCAAAGACATTAGGAAAGAGCAGGATTTGCTCAGTTTGCCCATTTACATGGCGTTGTTCCTTTAATCAAGGACAATCTTTCACAAGTCAATTGCAGTTGCCGATTGAATCTGCGGGGCCTAATAGAATGTTAAATACATTAATTTCTCAACTATCAATTCTCTCTTGATTGGTTGATGCGGGCTTGAAGTCTTCAACCACATCTTCTGTTACTGAAGGAACCGTGGGGTTCTGAGCAACTGCTGTGAGGCTGGCGAGAGCCATCAGCGAAAGAAAGATTTCAATACCTCTTCGCGCATCCAGGCCGCGACGCTCTTTTGCATGCGCTGCTTGAAGGCGGTGCTGAAGGTGCTGTAACTGTGGTAGCCGCTCTCTTGGGCCAGCTTCTGGGCGACGATGGGCTTATGTGCAGTGGCAAGTTCGCGGTAGCGGGCCACGAAGTAACGGATGCGAAGGTCGTGGATGTAGGCATAGTAGTTTGTGCCCTGACTGGAGAAATAGGCGCCGAGGTAGGTGCGGTTGGTGCCGATGGCCTGGGCAAGTTGCGTCAGGGTCAGGTCTGGCTGCAGGTAGAGTTGCGTGTCCTCGCAGTGCTTTGCCAGTAGTTGGCCGATATGTGATAAAGCATCACTAACAGGGAGGGGCTCTGAGATAGTCTCCGCCTCCGGCTGGATGTCGTCCTCGTGCTCTGTCGCTTCATCCAGTTGCGGCAATGTCTCCACGCGCCACAGCAGGAGACCCGCCAGCGGGAAGCCTGTGAGGTGGGCGATGGTGGACATCACGTAGTTGTCGGTATATTCATAGCCCAAGAGCAGTAGCATGAGGCCGATGAGTAGCGTAAGGCTGAGCCACACCTCCTTGTGCTCCAGGTCGGCGTAGTTGTCGCGCAGCCACCGCCCGTATTGCCGCACGGCCACCACCATATATATAATAAAGGCTACGGCGAGTACCAGCCCATAGATCATGTTCGGGGTCGTGAGGTCGATGTCGGGCAAGGCTGTCTGCAGCACGGCGATCACCGCACAGGGCGTCATGACGATAAAAATGGGCCACAGCGGTCGGCGGCGGTCCTGCAGCATGTTCAGTAGTGTACCGACGAAAGCGGGGGGCAGCGCCATGCAGTCGAGAGCAACGAGCAGCCCGTAAATCACCGAGCGGCTGTCGTCCGAATATGTGTAGAACAGTATCCACCAGACGTGGACCAGGGCCATAATACCGAATAATGCCGCTGCCCAGCGACGCAATCGTGCGGGTGGCGTGATGTCGGGCGCGATAGCCTTGCCCCGACACAGCAGCAGGTAGAGAAACAGCACGACGCACACGGCTGTTCCTGCCCCGTGGAGTTGGAGATACAGTACCGACAATGGAGTTATCTGTTCAGGCATATCCTTTTTAATTACGCGTGCAAAGTTACAACTTTTTACTTTGGAAAAACAAATATTCGTGCGTTTTTTTACTTTTGAGAGTAAAAGAATATCGAGTATCTTTTCAATAATTGACGCTTCCTATGTTTAAAAAAAACGAAACGAATCTCAGTTAATGCAAAAAAGTCTCAGATAATACAAAATCTTCACTCGCGGCGACTTCGGCCTTGCATGTTTTGGAGATATTTCGTAATTTTGGGGCATGACAGAAGACAACAACTCAGACCCGATGGCGAGGAGGACACGATGACGTTCATCCGCCGCAACATTCCGCCACTCTTCGTCACCAGGCGGTGAGGCCCAACTGGGCCCAGTGCCCGAAAACTGATAACCTAAGTGAATAATATAACTTAAAACAATTAAAACGATTATATAATTATGAATAGGAGTTTATTTGATGAATCATTCTAATTATTATTACCCAATTATTTAACAATTAAATTTTAAAAAAATGAAAGCAAAAAAGATTTTGTTCGCTCTGTTCGCACTGGTGTGCGTGCTGGCTGTTAGTGTGTCGTTCTCATCATGCTCAAAAGATGATGATAATGAAACTCTTTTGTACTACAGTCTCGGTTTCTCTAAACTGAATGGTAATTTAACTGAGTCTGCTTATATTGATGATACTTTTAAGGCTGCACTTGGTGTTACGACTGATGAGTTTACATCTTACCCCGGTGGTGATGAGAAGATTAAGTCTAACTGCGACAAGGCTGCCTCTCAACTTAACAATATGGCCTTTGAAGGTTCATATACCTACGTGGTAACGAAATTTACTTCTAAGGGGAGTTCAACCGTTTATTCTTGGACGAATCCCTAATAGGAATCTCCATTCGTACGCGTACTGAACATTAAGAGATGGTGACTTAATGTCCTTTACTGAGGCGGCGAATGCCGACATTATTTGCCGCCAAGGGCATAAGCCCTCGGCGGCAATATAAATATTACTATTATGAACAAGAACGAGAAATTTGTTATCACCATCAACCGCGAAGTCGGATCGGGTGGACGACCAGACCATGATCTGGGGCGCCATCCGCGAGGATGACAACGGCCAGCGCTATCGAGCTTCCTTTGCCTTGACCAGGGTGGAGTAATGGAATGAATAACTTATATAATTAAAATATAGAATACATGAAAAAGAAATTACTTTATATTTTTGCCCTGCTGTGCGCGGTCGTACAAGGGGTACAGGCAAGGACTATTAACCTTTCGGAGCTGACGGTAAGTGACTTTCCTACTGGCGTCGTGGCTCAGAACGGCGACGTGCTTACGGGCACACTCTATTTGAGAATAAAAGTCTCAATTGCTGCCGGAGCAAGTGTCACGCTTAACAATGCGACCATTATTTGCGATGTTGATGATTCTTTTTCTGGCATTACCTGCTTAGGCAATGCCACCATCACGCTCGTGGGTAATAACAAAGTGAAGGGAGGTGGAGAACATGCATCTGCATATTGTGGCATAGAGATCGGCCCTGTAGGTTCGACCCTCACCATTAATGGCACTGGTTCCCTCGAGGTAGGCACTTATGGTACAGGTACAGGCATCGGCACCCCGAACAAAAATCAGGCCTATGGCAATATCTCTATTGAAGGAGGCACTATTACGGCTACAGGTGGGGATGATAGATATTTTGATGATGAATGGTATGAAATAAGTGGTGCAGGTATTGGCGCCGGTAGGAATGCTACCTGCGGTACTATCACCTTCAAGAATTGTACCGTCACAGCAAGGGGAGGTGCAAAGTGTGCCGGCATCGGGAAATCCTTCGATGATTTAAGTCAGTATGATTGCAAGTGCGGTAAGATTACCATAGACGATGGTGCAGTTATTACAGCATACGGTGGTGAAAATGGTGCTGGTATCGGCGGTGGCTACAAAAAGCCTGGCTGTGAAATAGCCATCTATAGTGGCAGCAACGTAAGAGCATACGGCGGCCAAAATGCTGCCGGTATCGGTGGTTGCTGCGCCGGTGGCGGCCCGATATGGATTGACGGCGGCTATGTGGAAGCCCACGGTGGCGAAGATGGAGCCGGCATCGGTGGCGGCAACAACGGCAACAGCGGAGAGATTGTCATCAACGGCGGTACTATCTATGCATACGGTAACGGCTATGGCACCGGCATCGGTGCCAGTCGTTGGGGCGACGTGAATGCCGACAGGAGTTCTATCAGCATCAATGGCGGTTTTATTCATGCCGAAGGTGGTGAGGATATAGAGCGTGCTATAGGCGGCAGGGACGATGATGATTACGATGCCAATAAGCTCAGTTTCGGCCCCGGCATGTATGTTTATGCTTATTTGGGCGAGGGCTTCCCAGTGATACCTCTCTATTGGTATCAGCGCAATTCTGGTTTGCAGACATGTAGAGTCGCAGAAATCAAGCCTTGTGAGCATACAGGGCAAACATTGTCATACGCCTGTGTCGATGATAGTAAACATAGATTTTTTTGTAACTTGTGCGGAATAAATGATGAGCCCCATACTGACCAGCTCTCTTGCGACAAATGCAACTATGAAGGAACGCCTCAAACCTCTCATTATTATGAGCTGGTATATAATGAAGATGTGCAAAAATACGAGTATCAGAAGGTTGCCACTGAGACCTTCAAAAATGGACGCATCCTGCCTGAACTAAAAAGCCCCCTCCCCACCGGCCGAGTTTTCGTAGGATGGGTAGGTGGTGCTCCTGATGCTAATGACGACGGCTCACTGAAAAACAACGAAACTCTGTGGCCTTCCGGGCAATATATAAGTACAGACGCTGAAGAAGTAAGTTTCAAGGCCCGCTACATCAGTAATACGCTCGACCTCGCAACGGTTCAGAGCAATCAGAAGCTCTATAACGGAATGATAGTGACGGGTACGCTCAATACCGCTACCTATCCCGTGAAAATCACGATAGACGATGGTGCAACGGTGACGCTCCGCAATGCAAACATCAGCGGTGTGAACAACGATAGTTACAGTTGGGCAGGCATCACCTGCGAGGGCAATGCCACTATCGTTCTGGAAGGCACAAACACCGTGAAGGGATTCTACGAGGAATATCCCGGACTCTTTGTACCCGCCACTTCTATACTGACCATCGATGGCGATGGTTCACTCAACGCCAGCAGCAACGGCTTTGGTGCGGGCATCGGTGGCGGATATTATGGTGCATCGTGTGGAGTCATAAACATTCAGGGTGGCAATATCACGGCAATAGGTGGCAAATATTCCGCCGGCATCGGCAGCAGCCATCGTAATTCATGTAGCCACATCATCGTCAGCGGCGGCACCATCAATGCCACAGGCGGCGAACATGCTGCCGGCATTGGCAGCGGATGGGGCGGTAACGGTTCGTATGCAGTAGATGTCTCCTCATGTGGCGCCATTTCCATCACCAACGGCGTGACCAGCGTGACCGCCACGAAGGGCTCGGAAACCCTCTACAGTATCGGTGCAGGCTATAATGGCACCTGTGCCTCGGTGGCCATCGGCAACATGGTTGGTGCCGTAGAACGGAGTCCCTATAACTATGTTCCCTTTGCAGATGCTGACAACAACAGCACCATGATTGCTGCTTTCCATAACAAAGTCTGCGACGTGACACTTTATGGTCGCACGCTCTACAAGGACGGCGCGTGGAACACGCTGTGCCTGCCGTTCGACGTGACGATTGACAACAGTCCGCTGGCAGGCGACGGCGTGACGGTGATGGAATTCAACGGTACGACATCAGGCCTCGACAACGAAGGTCTGCTGACCATCAACTTTACGGCTATTGAGAGCGGGACGCTGACAGCAGGCAAGCCCTACATCATTAAGTGGAACGCCGCTGCTACGAACATAGAAAGCCCCGTGTTCAATGACGTGACGGTGACGAACACCGATCCTGCGACACAGGCTGTTTCGTTCAGCAATGCCTTCGGTGACAACGGGCAGTTCGTGGGTAGTTACTCGCCACTGTCCATCGACGACGCGAACATCGACGAAATCATCTACCTCGGTGCCGACAATACGCTGGGCTACGCCTCGGCTGAAAGGACGTTGCACGCGTTCCGCGCCCACTTCGTAGTGCCCACGACATCGACCAGTGGTGCAAGGGCCATGACGCGGAGCATCGTGAACTTCGGCGACGGGGATACCACTTCGTTAAGTGAAAAGGGAATAGTGAATAGTAAAAAATGTGCTACCGCTGCTGAATGGTACTCACTCGACGGTCGCCGACTCAGCGGAAAGCCTACGAAGAAGGGTGTGTATATCAATAATGGTAAAAAGGTAATTATAAAATAAAAGGAGGACACAGCAATGAAGAAAAAAGCATACGAGAAACCATCGATGACGGTCGTTCTGCTGCATCACAAGACAAAGCTACTGGCAGGCAGCGACCCTGTAAAAAGTGTACCCGGCTGGAATTGGGGCGACCCCGGCGAAGACCGATAACGCAAGCGCTATGCCACCAACACCATCGGCGAGGTGACGGGCGGCATCTATATCGTCAATGGCAAGAAGATGCTGAAGAAGTAACGAAAAAGCGGCAAGTGAAAAGTCTCACTTGCCGCTTTCTGTCGGGATGAGGCGACTCGAACGCCCGACCCCTACGTCCCGAACGTAGTGCGCTACCAACTGCGCTACATCCCGATTTTGAAAATCGGCTGCAAAGGTACGGCAATTTTTTGAAATACGTGCATAAAACACGATATTTTTTCAAAAAACTTCCCGTTAGCGCTTGGCGAAGTCTTTCATAAACTCGCTGTATTCGTCGCATCGGGTGACATAACCGCTGAGTTCGGAACTATGCTTCTTCGCAAAGTCAGCGAAGGTAATGAAAGCCTTGTATTGAGCCGACTTAGGATTGGGTATGTGATCATACTCATAGGTCTCGCTGTTCCAAACGCTATCATACCAGGGCGTGGGGTTCATATAGACATAGGCTCTGGCGAAGAGCACCTTTTCCTTCAACAGGAAGTCCTTCGGATCACCTGCTTTCTGCAAGAATGAGGCAGCCTTGGCAGCGAGATCCACCTCGTTGACACGCACGGTATCCATCACACTCTTGCCGTCGCGCATCAGCCACCAGCAGTCGCCTGTGAAACTGGCCTGGGCATAGCGCACGGCGAGTTCGTAATATTGCTTCTTCAGTTCCTCGCCAGACAGTACGCTGAGTTCGCCTTCCATCTTCTGCACCTCGTGGGTAAACTTGAGTTTGGGATTCTGGCTGAATTTGTAATTGTTATCGCCATACAACTGATCACTATTGAGCCACTGACGCTTGATCCAAGGCCCAAGGTCATAGCGGCGGTGGGCGGCATAGACGGCATAGCCCTTGCCCTCATAGAATGAGGTGGGGATGTTCTCCAGCCACTGGATGGCCTTGTCCCACTGGCAGAGGCGCATGTACTTCGTGCCGATGAGGTCTTCGAGGACGTAATCCTGTTTGTTCAGATGGTCTTTGAGGTAACGCTCGAAATTGGTCTTGGGTGTTCTGAGGGTGAAGAAATAGAACTTCTCGAGGTTCTCCACCTTCATGGTGTCGATGTGCTCATTGTACAGGTAACTGCCTGTGGCATTTAACAGGGCGACTCCTTTCACGGGATCGTTAATGTAACGGTCCTTGAGTGTCTGGTGGACAATACGGTCGCGGGCATTCTGGAAGAAATAGTCGTCCTTGATTTTCTGGCTCAGCCAAGTGAGTTCGCCTTGGAGCCAGTCATCGAAATTGTCGTTCTGTGGAGCCAAGGCCGAGTTGATGTAGAGGCGTAACACACGGGCATCGTCCTGCATGCGCTCCGTACCTTTCATCTGGGTGGCAAGGGTAATGTCTGCGAGGGCTTGCTGCTTGCTGCCAAACATATACTCCAACCATGCCTTCGCACTCTGCCAGAGGATGGGCGTCTCCGTCTTACCTTCCTTAAGGATCTGCTCGCATAAATCACGCATCTGCAGCACCTCGGCTTTCGAAAGGTCGCGGATGAAAAGTTTACCACCTGTACCTTCTGCATTCGGGTTCGTAGCATCGTCGGCCTCTTGGGCATTGTTCACAAAGTCCTGCAACAGGAAGGGCAGCACCTTGGCATTCGGATTCTTCTGGTATTCCTGACGGATGGCGGTGAAGGAGCGTTTCTTGTAATAGATCGTCATCAGACTGGCGTAGTCACCCATCTCAGCAAACAGTTCTCCTGCCTTGTCAACTTGTCCTGTCTTATAAAGAGCACCTGCATAGATGTTCTTCATCATGTCCTTATAGACAGTCTCGATATACTGGTTGGCGGTCTGCTCCCAGAATGTGATGTTCTGCTGATGTTGTCCGAGCATCATATTACAGCGCATGAGGAGTAGGGCGTGCTGTGAGCGCAGGCGTGTCTTCAATTTGCCTTGGGCGTAGGTGCGTACGGCCATGAGTGTCTTCTTGGCGGCATCAATCTCCTCTTTTGTGGGATAGTTCCATTCCCACTGTTTGCGCTCTTCGATACTTCCGCAGTCAAGGTACTTCTGCAGGTTCTGCACGTAAGAGACCATCAACTGGTCGTTCTTCTCTTGGGCGGCCTTGATGATGTCGTCGGCATTGAACCAGAAAGACTGGTCGTCGCCAAGACCGAGATAGGCTTTCCAGTTCTTTCTGGTAATCTCGTCCATACGGTCACTGAAGTCCGTGCGCTCATAGGTGCTGAACAGATAATAGTTGGTGGTCCATCCTCCCCAGCAGGCCAGCATGGGCAGTGAGAGGATTGCCAGCAGATTAGTGATGATAAATCTCTTCATAGGTTTCTGGTTTATATCTATCGATGTTTTCTTTGTCCAAATGATAGGTGATAATGCTACGTTTTAAGCCCTCACGCTTCTCCTCCACGGCCTGCTTCACTTTCAGAATCTCGTCGGCCTCTACCGTATGCTCGACATGGATGCCGTTGATGATGCGCAGCCAACTATAGACGGGATAGGCTGCTGCGAGTGGTAGGGGATAGTCGTTGAGCCGTTTCAGGAAGGGCGATACATCACGGATGTCGAGGATGGGATTCCGCTCTGTCCATTTCCTTGGGTCACCCGTGTTGTAGATCATCAGAACACCGTAATCCACTGGTGGCGCTGGCATCGAGAGCTGGTGCAGACGGATGGTCGTCGAGAGCTCAGTGGGGACGGTTCTCAGTGAGTCCTGGGTGGACTCACTGAGAACCGTCCCCACTGAGCTCAGAAACTGATAGTAGGTCTTCATGCTCCGTGAAGTATAGTCGCAGTCGATCTGTATTTCTCGGACGTTTCGGATGCCGTTGGTCTCGTTCATCTGCAGGATGCGCTTGACGATCTTCTCGGCCAGTTCCTGATGGGGTTGATGCATGCAGTCTTCGGTGATATACACTGTGGGGATCATCTCGATGCCCTCAGGCAAGGTGTCGGAGAAGGTGATGGTGGCATTCGGCTTCGGACCTTGTCCCTGTACCGTATCCATCACCACGTCGAAGTAGCGGCAATACACCTTATTTATATGGTACTGTCTGAGGAATGCCCTTTCCGTGGAGTCGAGCCGAAAGTCAGTGCGCCAGTAATAGACGGCATTGCCCTCGTCCAACTCTCTCTGCTTCTGACAACTGATTGTCAAAAGAACAAGTAGAACGACGACCAGACAAGTCCACTTCTTCATGCTTACAGCAGTTCGGGCAGTTGGAAGAGTTTGTTGCTATTGCTGCCCTTGATAAGAATGTAATAATCCTCCGGGCAATGCTCCTGAATGGCGGCCTTCACTTCCTCAACATCATGGAACTTCCTGAAAGGACAGGGGATATCGAGGAAATTGTCACCTACGAGCCATACCTCATCATAGCCGGCAGATTCCAGATAATTGACCAATAGACGGTGCTCTTTGTCGCTGTCTGTTCCCAATTCGCCCATTTGGCCAAGGATCGCCATTTTCTTTTCGGCCTGCATGAGACTGAAGTTCTCCAGCGCCGCCATCATGGATGTAGGGTTAGCGTTATAGGCATCTACCACAAGGTGATTCTTGGCTGTCACAGTCATCTGACTACGGTTATTGCTGGGGGTGTATTCCTCCAGGGCAGCACAGATTTTCTTGCGATCCACACCGAAATTGATGCCCACGGCGATGGCTGCTAATAGGTTGTCGATGTTGTAGGCCCCGATGAGTTGGGTCTGAACCTTGTGCCACTTCGTGCTGCGTCCTTCCTCCTCGAGCGTCATCAACGGCTCGCGCCAACGGAACTTCAGGAAGGGGTCACAGGCGATGACCTCTCCGCTGATGCAACTGTATTGCTTCTCTGGGTCAGTGGAGTAGGGAGATATCCAGAGGTTTTCCTCCTCACCAATCTGGTCCACGAGATAGTCGTTGTCGGCATTGAGGAAGATGAGGCCATCCTCACGGGTACGGAGGAAGCCGTAGAGTTCGCATTTGGTCTTAATCACACCTTCAAAAGAGCCGAATCCCAATAAGTGGGCTTTGCCGACATTCGTGATCAGACCGCAGGTAGGCTCTGCTGTCTCAGCAAGCGTCTTGATGTCACCGGGGTGGCTGGCGCCCATCTCAATGACGGCGATCTCATGTTCTTTGGTAAGACGGAAAAGCGTCTTGGGTACGCCTACGTCATTATTGAAATTGCCCTGGGTATAGAGTACGTTGTATTTCTGCGAGAGTACAGCTGCAATCAGCTCTTTTGTGGTGGTCTTACCGTTGGTACCTGTGATGCCAATAACGGGGATGTCGAACTGACGGCGATGCTCACGGGCCAGATCCTTGAAGGTCTGGAGACAATCATCGACGAGAATAAGCCTGTCATCATCGGCAGGAATAACGGTTTTGTCATCTACGATGGCGTATGCACAGCCTTTTTCAAGGGCGGCAACAGCGAATTTGTTGCCGTCGAATGTCTCGCCTTTCAAGGCCAGGAAGATACTTCCATCAGGACAGTCGCGACTGTCGGTAGTGATGCAGGGATGTTGCTGATAAAGCTTATAAAGTTCCTTGATATCCATAAACTTCGTGAATTTGCGGCAAAATTACAAAATAATTATGAATTATGAATTATGAATTATGAATTATTTTGTATCTTTGTGGGCGAAAATGGACTATACGATTAATGTACACGGTAGATTGATGGACCTCGGTGAGCCGCAGGTGATGGGTATCCTGAACGTGACGCCAGACTCTTTCTATGCTGGGAGTCGGAAGCAGACAGAGCAGGAGATCGCCGATCGTGCCAACCAGATTATCTCTGAGGGCGGCACCATCATTGACGTGGGCGCTTTCTCTACCCGTCCCGGTGCTGCGGAGGTGTCGGAGGCGGAAGAAATGGATCGTCTGCGCTTTGCATTGGGCATCGTGCGCCGTGAATGGCCGTATGCAGTCCTCTCTGTTGATACGTTCCGTCCTGATGTGGCCCGTATGGCTGTGGAAGAGTATGGAGCCGACATGATCAACGATGTCAGCGAGGGTGGTCTGACGGGGATCGTGAATACACCGTTGGACCAGACGGATGAGGTCTATCCTGCCATGTTCAGGATGGTGGCCCAACTGCGTGTACCTTATATATTAATGTCTGTACAGCCTACTTTGCGTGAGATGTTGTTGGGCTTCTCTAAGAAAGTACAACAGTTACGCGATCTGGGTGTGAAGGACATTATCCTCGATCCCGGGTTTGGCTTCGGTAAGACGCTGGAACAGAACTACCAACTGATGAACGAACTGGAGAAGTTGTCTGTGATGGAACTGCCCTTGTTAGTTGGTATCTCTCGCAAGTCAATGATCTACAAATTGCTTGGTCTTACACCAGTGGAGTCCCTCAATGGCACTACTGCCCTCAATACCGTAGCCCTGATGAAAGGTGCCAGTATTCTGAGGGTGCACGATGTAAAGGAGGCTTTGGAGTGTGTAAAAATAGTGAAATCGTTAAATGGTCAAATAGTCAAATAAGATGTTCTTCGAATTCGGACTGAAAGATATCATTGACATCCTGCTGGTAGCCCTGATGCTCTACTACATCTATAGGCTGATGCGCGATTCACGTTCACTGAATGTGTTCAGTGGAATCCTGATTTTCGTTGTCATCTGGCTCTTTGTGTCACAGGTGCTGCAGATGCGCTTGTTGGGTTCCATCCTCGACAAGTTGGTCAGTGTGGGTGTCATTGCATTGATTGTACTCTTTCAGGACGATATCCGTAAATTCCTCTATAATCTTGGTGCCCACCAGAAGATGCGCGCTCTCATACGGTTCATGTCATTCTCGAAAGGAAAGGGGGATGACCAGAAGGATGTCAAGGAGACTATCATGCCTATCGTGATGTCGGCCATGAATATGAGTAGGGGGAAGGTTGGCGCCTTGATCGTTATAGAGCAGTCTGTGCCGTTGGATGACATTATGGCTACTGGTGACGTGATTGATGCGAACATCAACCAGCGCTTGTTAGAGAATATTTTCTTCAAGAATTCGCCATTGCACGACGGTGCAGTGATTATTTCGAGAAAGCGTGTCAAGGCGGCAGGTTGCATCCTCCCAGTTAGCCATGATCTTGATATTCCAAAGGAACTGGGTCTTCGCCACCGTGCGGCCATGGGTATTTCCCAAGAGAGTGATGCGTTGGCCGTTGTCGTCAGCGAAGAAACGGGTAGCATCTCCATTGCCCATAGAGGCGAGTTCCGCCTGCGTCTTTCTCCGGAGGAACTGGAGAGTATCCTGACAAAGGAATTGCAATGATACATATATAAGAACATTTTAATATAGTAAAGATTATGGATTTATTAAGTCAAATTGTGGCTCGCGCTAAGTCTAACAAACAGCGCATCGTGCTCCCTGAGGCAGAAGAGGAACGTACACTCTGTGCAGCCGACAGGGCTTTAGGTGATGATCTTGCAGACATTATCCTGATTGGTAATCCTGCAAAAGTTGAGGCTTTGGCAAAGGAAAAGGGCTTGCAGAATATTGGCAAGGCCACTCTGATTGATCCCGAGAACTATGAGAAGAGCGAAGAACTGGCGGAGAAACTGGCCGAGATTCGCAAGAGCAAGGGCATGACCATTGAAGAGGCCCGTAAGTTGATTAAGAATCCGCTGTATCTGGGTTGTATGATTATCAAGACCGAGGGTGCCGACGGACAGATCTCCGGAGCCCTCTCTACGACAGGCGATACCCTGCGTCCTGCCCTTCAGATCATCAAGTGTCAGCCGGGCATCACCTGTGTCAGTGGTGGTCTGCTGCTTATCTCGAAACAGAAACAGTATGGTGAGGATGGTGTGCTCGTGGTAGCCGACGTCGCTGTGACGCCGATGCCCGATGCCGAACAACTCTCACAGATTGCCGTATGTACGGCTCAGATGGCGAAGGCTGTGGCTGGTTTCGAGGATCCCCGTGTGGCTATGCTGAGTTTCTCCACCAAGGGAAGTGCCAAGCATGAGGTCTGTGATAAGGTGATCGAGGCTACACGTCTGGCTAAGGAAAAAGCCCCCGACTTGAAGATCGACGGTGAGTTGCAGGCTGATGCTGCCCTCGTTCCCAGCGTAGGTGCCAAGAAAGCCCCTGGCTCTGATATCGCAGGAAAGGCCAATGTGCTGGTATTCCCCAACCTCGAAGTGGGAAACATCGGCTATAAGATGGTTCAGCGCCTGGGTGATGCGATTGCCATCGGTCCGGTTCTCCAGGGTATTGCTCGTCCTGTGAACGATCTCTCGCGTGGCTGTTCTGTAGATGACATTTACTATATGATCGCCATCACCTCCTGTCAGGCTATGGACGCGAAGAAGTAATACATTATACATTAAAGATTAAACATTAAATATGAAAATCCTTGTATTGAATTGCGGCTCTTCGTCTATCAAGTACGCCTTGTATAATATGGACGACAAGAGTGTGATGACCAGTGGCGGCGCAGAGCGCGTGGGCTTGGACGGTGCCTTTGTAAAGGTCAAGTTGGCTAATGGTGAGAAGCGTCAGATTATGCACGACATCCCTGAACATACCGAGGGCGTGAAATTCATATTCTCTTTGCTGACAGACCCCGAGATAGGAGTTATCAAGAGTCTTGACGAGATAGACGCCGTCGGTCATCGAATGGTGCATGGTGGCGAGAAGTTTAATAAGTCGGTGATTCTTACTGACGAGGTGCTGAAGACCTTTGAGGAGTGCTCTGATCTGGCACCGTTGCATAATCCTGCCAACCTGAAGGGCGTGAACGCCGTGAAGGAACTGATGCCAGGTCTGCCACAGGTGGGTGTATTCGATACTGCTTTCCACCAGACCATGCCTCCCAAGGCTTATATGTATGCCATCCCTTACGAGCTGTATGAGAAATACGGTATCCGTCGTTATGGCTTCCACGGCACCTCCCATCGTTATGTTTCACAACGTGCCTGTGAGTTCCTCGGAATTCCTGCTAATGGAACGAAGATGGTGACTTGTCATGTGGGTAATGGGGGATCCATCGCGGCCGTGGTTGATGGTAAGTGTATTGATACTTCGATGGGCCTGACACCACTGGAGGGTCTGATGATGGGTACCCGTGCCGGTGACATCGACGGTGGTGCCGTAACGTTTATCGAAAAGAAACTTGGCCTTGATGCCGATGGCATGTCAAACCTGCTCAACAAAAAGAGTGGTGTTGCTGGTTTGACAGGTGGCTCCAGTGATATGCGTGATGTGGAGAATGCCGCGAAAAAGGGTGACCCTCGTGCTAAACTGGCTCAGGATATGTATTTCTATCGTATCAAGAAATACATCGGAGCCTATGCGGCTGCTATGGGCGGCCTTGACGTAGTGGTGTTTACCGCTGGCGTTGGCGAGAACCAGATTAGTATGCGCTCTGAGGTCTGTAAGGACATGGAATTCCTCGGCATCAAGTTTGACGAGTCTAAGAATAACGTTCGTGGCGAGGAGGCTGTCATCTCTGCCGACGACTCAAAAGTCAAAGTGGTTGTCATCCCGACAGATGAGGAACTGATGATTGCCACAGACACGATGAATTTGCTTTAGGAGCGTATTTCCTCAAGACAGAGGCGGTCACGGTATGTGGCCGCCTTTTTTCGACTATCCGTTGACAGGCTAATAAAATAGCGGCTTTTCTGCAAAAAAACTTTGAAATATGCAGCGAATTGCAAAAAAAGAATTAATTTTGCAGCGAAATGTGTGTCACTAATTCATTAAGTTGATTATAATGATGAAGAATTTTGTTTTATTTTTGGTGGTTGTATTATGCTTCTCTGCCTGTAAAACAGACTTGAGCGATATTGAAAGGCGTATTGAAGAGATCGAGAAACAGGGAAAAGAACTTGAAGAAGCTAATAAAAAGCTTCAGGAAGAGAGTGACAATCTCAAAAGGCAGGGAGAAGAGCTTAGTGAAGAAGCCAGAAAGCGTCAGGAAGAAAACGAGAAGATCCAACAGAGATTGCAGGAACTGGGGGATAGTCTTAATACGGTTGAGCCGTACCTCCTTTCTATGGAGTTCGTGGCAGCAGACAATCCCTATCAACTGATTGAAAATACAACTTGTACCATCATTGGTGACAGTGCAGTGGAGTGTCGTATATTGAATATAACTGACGACAAACGGCTTATTCCTCGGTTTACGTTCCAAGGTTCTGTCGTAAGTATTAATGGTGTAGAGGCTGAGAGTGGTGTCACCAAGTTTGACTTCAGTGGTCCTGTCGTATTAAGTGTCATTACTGCAAAGAAGATTAAAGATTATAAGGTCTATGTCAATGCCTATACGGGTCTGGCTTCCGCTTGGGTAGATGTAAATGGTCATGCCAATGTGGCTAATGAGAATCAGTATTATGGTGGTACTTTTAAACTTATCTCCAGTCCGACGCCAGGAGGCTCTGTCGTTAAAGCTAGTGTGAAAATTATGGGTTTAAGTCCTATAAAATGGTATTATCCAGATTACGAAGTCAGTACTAGTAAAGACAAGTTGTTGGCTAAAAATACCTATATGTTGAAGTTCAACAATAACATCTCGTTGTTTGACGACCCTATTGGTATGACTTGGCGACTCTGTCCGAATAATGATGACCTGACACTACTTCATAACCAGACGGCTTTCTATATGGGTAAGATTAGTAATCTGGACTATACGCCTAGAATGCATTATGTGGATTTTTTTCTCAACAAGATGTATACTGGAACCTATGTGATGGTGGAGCGTTTGGAGATGTCAGAAAAAAAAGTTAATGTTGGAAACGACGGTTTTATTCTGAGTATTGGCTCAGATGAGAGGGGATCAGTTTTTTATACCAATTACCTGGAACGTCCTGTGACAGTGATAGCCCCGGGTAGCCCTTCCGCCGAGTCGTTGGCTTATGCGAAATCTTTTGTGCAGACAGCTGAGGACGCCTTGTTCTCATCGTCTTTTACAGATGCCTCGACAGGATGGCAGAAGTATATGGATATCGACTCTTTTGTCGATTGGTATCTGATTAATGAGATTGCAAAGAATCAAGATGGAGCCTTTACTGCAAACTGTGTGATGAACCTGCAAAGAGGCGGTAAGTTGAAAATGGGGCCTTTATGGGACTTTGAAGAGGCTTTTGGTAATATCTCGAAATCCTCATATACGGGTTTTGTCATCAAAAATGTAAAATGGTACACACGGCTTTTCCAGGATCCTGCTTTTGTGGCAAAGGTGAAGGAGCGTTTTGACTATTTCTATGACCACCAGCAGGATGTTATTTCGGAGATTAACACGAATGCAGAATACCTGAAGTATGCGGTTTTGGAAAATGATCACAGATGGAATAACTTTGCTGCATACAAGACAAATACTTCTGATACATGGGCGCTTTATGGAAAGGCAGTTGGCAATATGAAGACCTGGCTGGTCGCTCGTATGAGTTGGCTGAAACAGGAATTTGATGCGATGGCATAAAGGTTGATGTTTTAATACGGACAGAGATGAAAAAGATATTTTTCCCCATTCTAATGGTTCTTTGTTTGTCGGCTTGTAAGGAAGACCTGACGGATTATTACGACCGAATGAATATTCGGGAGACAGCTAATGATTCGTTGAAGAAGGAAAACAAAAATCTGGAAGAAAAAAATGAAGCCCAGAGGAAATGGAATGAGGCTTTGGCAGAGATGAATGCTCGTGTTAAACTCGAGTCGGATGAACTGAAAAGGAAACTTGACAGTCTGGAGGCTACTTTGGTGGTTGATATAGAGCCCAAACTGCGCCAGATCGAATTTGTGACAGCAGAAAATCCGACTCTGCCGAACAATATTACTTGTGATATTATAGGTGACAGTATCATCGACTGTTATCTTCCCATGATTACGGAGAAGAAATATCTGATTCCACGGTTCACATTCGATGGTACGCTTGTGACCATCAATAAGGAGGAGGCTATAAGTGGTAAATCCATGTTTGATTTCAGAACTCCTGCTACCGTGACGGTTCATACTTCGAAGAAATCGGTCAACTACATCATGTATGTTCATTCCCGAACGGGCTTGCCGGTTATGAGGATTACAACGGCAGGTGGTGCTCCTATCACCTCAAAGGAAACCTATCTGAATGCGCACATGTATTTTCTGGAAGATGTCACGACCCGCTCTCCTGGGGAAGTGATAGAGAAGGATTTGCAGATTAAGGGTCGCGGTAATTCTACGTGGACACGATGGCCCAAGAAACCATATCGTTTGAAATTCTTTGAAAAAATTTCATTGCTTGGGGAGCATAAGGATAGGTCCTGGGTACTACTGGCCAATTATGCCGATAAAAGTGCTCTTCGTAACCATACTGCTCTCTATTTGGGAAAGATCAGTAATCTGGATTACACACCCAGTTCTCATTTCGTGGATCTGATTCTTAATGGAAAATATAACGGCACTTACGAGCTTTGTGAGAAAATCAAGATAGCAAACCATCGGGTAGCCGTTGGAGATGACGGCTTCTTATTGGAAGTTGATGGTCGTGCACCGAACAAAGAAGACTCATGCTATTTTTATGTTAATCACCTGACTTGTCCTATTAGTATCGAAGATCCCGAAGTGCAGAAAGGTGATGCAAATTACAATTATGTGAAGAACTATGTGACGACTGCTGATAATGTGCTTCATTCTGATTATTTCCTGGATCCAGGAGCGGGGTGGAAAGCCTATTTCGACGTAGATTCTTTTGTTGATTGGTATCTGATCAATGAGATCACCCACAACCCAGATGCAACCATGCTTTATAGTTGTTTTATGCACTTTAAGCGTGGCGGGAAAATTACCATGGGACCTATATGGGACTTTGATCTGGCATTCGGTAATACAGACTATTGGGATCGTGGTCCCTATGATTTTTGGATAAAAAAGTCTGAATGGATCTCCAGAATGTTTAAGGATCCTGTCTTTGTGGCTAAAGTGAAGGAACGCTATAATTATTTCTATAGCCGCAAGTATGATATTATGCGGGAGATCAATGAAACAGCTACCTATTTGAAGAGATCTGTTCAGGAGAATGAGGACAGATGGGGTACGTTCTATGAATATGTCAAGCCAAACTATGAGGTCTGGGGTAGTTACCAGAATGAGGTCCAGTCGGTGAAGGAATGGTTGAATAATCGCATGGACTGGCTAAAAGAACAGTTTGACAAGATGTAGTATCTCTTCGTCCGTCGAGAGGTTGAAGTCACCAGGAATGGTATTCTTCAGGGCGGCTGCAGCTAGTGAGTAGTTCAGTTGCATCTGCCTGTCATCAGGGAATTTCTTAAGAGCGTGTAGCCATGCACCCATAAAGGCATCGCCAACACCTACGGGATCCACGACGTCGGGGATGTCAACGATAGGTGCCTGAAGCAGTTCGCCTTCAGTCCAGAGCAGTCCCGTCAGCGTGTGATGCTTGGAGGATACGATATTCCGCATGCCCATCATCCAGTTTTTTAGACGGGGAAATTGCTCATGCAGTTCATCGAACCATTTACGGTACTCATCCATCTGCATTTTAAAGTTTGAGTCGGTAGCCGTAAAGGGTGGCTGTGGATGCTGGGAGAGCCATTCAAACTCGATGGCATCACCGAACATCATGTCGCAGCGTGACAGCATGCGGCTCAAAGTTTCACGCGGATCCGCACCATATTTCCACAGGTTCTTGCGGTAGTTGATGTCAAAGCAGACGGTGATGCCCAATTCGTCGGCAATGTCAAGTGCCTCGAAGGTGGCGTCGGCTGCCTGCTGGGAGATGGCTGCGGTAATGCCTGATACGTGGAAAAAGGCACAGTCCTTCAGGATCTCGCGCCAAGGAATCATACCCGGTTTTAGGTCGTAGTAGGCAGAGTTGGCGCGGTCATAGATCACCTTGGCTGCACGCATGCCTGCGGCAGGCTCGAAATAATAGGTGCCGATGCGCTGTCCGCCATAGAGCACTTGACTGGTATCCACACCTAACTGGGCCAGACACATGGCTCCAGCATGTCCCACTGGAGTATCTGGCAGTCGGGTGATATAGGTAACGTCTTCTCCCAGAGTAGCCAAGGATACGGCCACATTAGCCTCACTGCCACCATATTTGCTGGTGAACATATCTCCCTGCGACAGCCGCAGGTGGTCAAGTTTCGAGAATCTCAGCAGCAACTCTCCGAAAGTTACGATCTTTTGTCTCTTCATGTTTGTTTTTGTTATGGTTGGCTTTCGCCTTCGATATACTGTGACATCAGCAGGTGGTCGCCATCATAGACCACATAACTGAACTGTGTGATCCAGTCGCCGAGGATGATCATGCGGGCTTTCTTGGTCAGTTGCAGATCCACCTCGATATGGCGATGGCCATAGATGAAATAATCCACGTTGGAGTGATACTGGATGTACTTCTTCGTGAAAAGTATCAAATGCTCGCGGTTCTCACCCATATAGGCGGGCTCCTCGTTGTTTGGGCGCTTCAGACGGCTGTGCTTGGCCCAGTTGAGGCCTAACCACATGCCCCAACGGGGATGAACATTGGAGAGGGCCCACTGACATAGTTTAGAGTGGAACAGGTAACGTAGGAACTTGAACTTCTTATCAGGATCACCGAGTCCGTCACCATGTGCTAGGAAAAACATCTTGCCATAAATCTCCGTCGTCTCAGGCTGTTTGTGTAGGACGACACCACATTCTTTCTCTAAATAATCGTAGGCCCAGATGTCATGGTTTCCTGTGAAGAAATGCACTTCCACGCCCATGTCCGTCAGTTCAGATATCTTGCCTAAGAATCGTGTATATCCCTTCGGCACCACATACTTATATTCGTACCAGAAGTCAAACATGTCGCCCAACAGATAGATGGCGGCGGCTTTTTCCTTGATGGAGTCAAGAAACCGCACCAGCCTCCGCTCCTGCATCCTTCCATGTGGGATGGCTAGCGACCCCAAGTGCGCATCGGATAAAAAATAGATGTTCTTCATCTCACTCCTCAATTTTCACTCCTCACTTCTCAGTCGAATCCCAGTTCTACTCTGGCTTCTTCACTCATCATACTCTGGTCCCAAGCAGGTTCGAAGACGAGATTCACATTGGCACTCTTGATGCCCTCTACGCTCTCCACCTTCGTGCGTACATCTTCTAATATATAGTCGGCGGCAGGACAATTGGGCGCGGTAAATGTCATGTCCAGTTCCACCGCATAGTCCTCCTGCACATCAATCTTGTAGATCATGCCCAGGTCGTAGATGTTCACGGGAATCTCCGGATCATAGACGGTCTTCAGCACATCTACGATCCGCTCTTCTATCTGCGTCTTCTCTTCTTGTGTCATATTCGTGTGCAAAGATACGCATTTTTCCCATAATAAACGTATCCTGACAGAAAAATATTAATTATACCTTTCCTAATTCGTGATAGGAATAATATTGCCCGTCAGTGATAATGACGTGATCGAGAAAGTGGATGCGCATCAGTTCACAGGCCCGTTTGATGCCGCGTGTTAGTTCGTCATCGGCCTTACTGGGTGAAAGGTTGCCTGAAGGATGGTTATGGCAGGCAGCCAGGATGGTGCAGTTGGAGAGCACGGCTTCCTTCATGACAATACGGATATCGACGGCAGTCTCTGTGATGCCGCCATGCGAGATGCGCACTTTCTTGATAAGACGGTAGTGCTGATTGAGCAGCAAGACCCAGAACTCCTCGACGTCGAGATCCTGCATGATGGGGTGCATGTGGTTGTAGATGCGGGTGGCCGTACCGAGATCAGGCCGCTCTTCCGGACTTTCCATCTGGCGGCGCTTACCGAGTTCGCAGGCAGCAAGGATGGTGATAGCCTTTGCCTCACCTATGCCGTTATAGGTACAGAGTTCGTGGATGGTCATCTTCCCAAGGGTGTTCAGGTTGTTGTTACAGTCTGCCAACAGCCGTTTCATGAGTTCCACGGCACTCTCTTTCTTTGAGCCAGAACCGATAAGTATGGCCAACAACTCGGCATTGCTCAGGGCCTCAGCACCGAGACTTGTCATCCGTTCACGTGGACGGTCTTCTTCTGCCCATTGGTTGATGTTGAGTTTTTCCATAGTGTTGCATTTAAGTTTAAAGGGTTTATATTATTTGTAGAATGTTTGTTCGAAGGCTTGAAATTCGTCTTGTTTCAATATACATCGTTTCCACCACGATTGGATAAAGCCGAGGCCGTAGCCCATCAGTTGGACGAAGGCTGCAGGGATGGAGAGTAGGCCTACCCACAGGCTGCGGTTGCGGATGCTGGAATCAATGAAGATAATCATTGAATAGAATAATAGTGGCAGGAGTGCTAAGACGCAAAACACGAAACCGACGCCTTGGTGCATGTTGTCAGTGGGACGCAGGCCATAGGCGTCCAGCCATTCGCCTTCGATATAGAGGGCAGCGCCTAAGCCGAAGAGCATCAGACAGCCGATGACTCCGAGTGTGAATACAGTCGGCAGTAGATGAACCAGTTTCAGCGTACCAGGATGTCGCTTTGTCAGATTGATACGGGCGATACCGCTGTTATATACCTGACGGAAGAACTTACGGAAATCCGTACGGCGCTTGTGCCATACCCACGCCTCAGGGAGGAGTTGTGGCCTGTAGCCAGCTTCAACGATGCGGTAGGAGAAATCGATATCCTCGCCGAAGCGCATCTTTGAGAAGCCTCCCAATTGCTGATAGACATCGCGACGGATGCCCATATTGAACGAACGGGGATAGAATTTGTCGAGTTTGGCCTTACCTCCTCGGATGCCGCCAGTGGTGAAGAAAGAGGTCATTGAGTAGGAAATGGCCTTTTGGATGGGCGTGAATGAGGGATGGGCTGCATCGGGACCACCGAAAGCATAACAGAGGGACGGTTCTTTTGTCGCAACAAAAGAACCGTCCCTCTGTTGCAAACCTTCATCAATGGCTGCCAGATAGCCCTCGGGAAGGACCACGTCAGAGTCGAGTATAATCAGCCATTCACCTTGAGCACGCTCGGCACCATAGTTGCGGCTCTGCCCCGGTCCGCTGTTCTCCTTGGCGTAGTAATGCAAAACAAGGATGTCTGCGTACTTGTCGCAAACATCCTTGCAGGGCTTTACCGATCCGTCTTCCACAATGATAACCTCGAAGTCCTTCTGTGTTTGATTAGATAGGCTTTCGAGTAACTCATCGACCTCGTCGGGACGATTATAGACAGGAACGATAACAGAGTATTTCATTATTCCTTTACGCGCTGCAGATAACTGCCGTCGCGGGTATCCACCTGGATCAGGTCGCCCTCGTTGATGAACAGGGGCACGCGAACTTCCACACCAGTCTCCAGTGTGGCGGGTTTCAGCGTGTTGGTGGCAGTGTCACCCTTCACACCAGGCTCGGAGTGAGTCACACGGAGCACAGTCTTTACGGGCATTTCAGCATAGAGGATCGTACCGTCGGTGGTGTCGCTGACCACTTCCACAATATCACTCTCCTTCATGTACTCATGACCGATCACGAGTTCGTTGTCAATGGGAATCTGCTCGAAAGTCTCCTGATTCATGAAGATACGTCCACTCTGGTCTTCGTAGAGATACTGGTAAGGACGACGTTCGATGATCACATCCTCCAGTTTCTCACCGATGTTGAAGCGGCGCTCCAGCACGCGGCCGTCACTGACGTTCTTAACCTTGATGATCATAATAGTGTTACCCTTACCTGGCTTGCGGTGCTGGAAATCGATGCACACCCAGATGCCACCGTCCATGCGAATAGCGGTGCCTTTTTTAATGTCTTGTGAATTAATCATATACCTAAAAATGTTACTTTTATATCTTTTTCGGGTGCAAAATTAGTGCAAATTGAGCGAAAAACCAAAAAAAATCGTTGGAAACTTGCGTAATTCAAAAGAAATGAGTACTTTTGCACCCCAAATCGGTGAAAACGTAACAAATTAAATAAGGATAAAGCAATGAAAAGAACATTTCAGCCCCACAATCGCCGTCGCGTGAACAAGCACGGCTTCCGTGAGAGAATGGCCACAAAGAACGGCCGTCGCGTTCTGGCAGCTCGTCGTGCCAAGGGTCGCAAGAAGTTAACGGTTTCTGATGAGCACCACGGAAAGTAAAAAAGGCGCATCGTAAGGAAAAAAATGGTAAAAACAGAAAGAAGTGGAGATTTTTCTTCGCTTCTTTTTGTTTTTCTGTCATTTATTCGTATCTTTGCACGGGAAAATGGAGAAGAAATGAAAGCAAAGGAATTCTTCGGTAAGTTTGCAAGCCCGTTCCTCTGGGGTAATCTGCTGGCCATGGCGATGGTTGTCATAGCCTTGCTGTTCGGCGTGAATTACGCTTTGAAACTCTATACGCATCATGGTGAAGGTATCAAGGTGCCAAAGATTGAGGGCATGCTATACAGCAATGCCCGCAGCATGGTGGAAGCAGATGGGCTGAATATCATGGTCAGTGATTCAGGCTATAATAAGAAAATGCCTGCAGACTGCATATTGGCCCAGAACCCTGGTCCAGGGACGATGGTTAAAGCAGGACATACAGTCTATGTGACAGTCAATTCTCCTTCTTCTCCTACGTTTGCCATCCCCGATGTGGTCGATAATAGTAGTTTCCGTGAGGCCGAGGCCAAGTTGATGGCTATAGGTTTTAAACTTGAGCCCCCCCAGTATGTTTCTGGCGAGAAAGATTGGGTTTATGGCATCCTCTGCAAAGGCCGTCGGGTTTCTACAGGTGACCATATCTCGATAGACACACCGTTGACCTTGATGATTGGCAGTGGTACGTATGAATCCGATGAAGAAATAGACTACGTGGAACCCGAGTACAGGATGATGGAGAGCGGTCGTGTGGATGAATTCGAGGAGATTGCCGAATAAATGGATTTCAGGGAAGACGACGAACTGGAGTTAATCACTGACGAACCCGACGGTCAGTTGTACGAACACTTCCGAATGGAGGTGGATAAAGGACAGGAGTCCATCCGTATAGATAAGTACTTGGCGGAACACCAGCCGCATTCCAGTCGTAACCGTATCCAGAAGGCGGCAGATGCCGGGTTTATTCATGTGAATGGGTCGCCTGTCAAGAGTAGTTATAAGGTTCGTGCGGGAGATATCATCACTCTGATGCTTGATCGCCCGCATTATGACACCACCATCGAGCCGGAGGACATACCGTTGGAGGTGACTTACGAGGACGACGACCTGATGGTCATCAACAAACCAGCGGGAATGGTAGTCCATCCAGGGTGTGGTAACTTCCATGGGACACTGGTGAATGCCATTGCCTGGCATCTGAAAGACTTGGCTACCTATGATCCTAATGACCCGGAGGTGGGCCTGGTACATCGCATTGATAAGGATACAAGTGGTCTGCTCGTGGTGGCGAAGACACCCGATGCAAAGACCTCACTGGGCAAGCAGTTCTTCAACAAGACCACCCACCGCAGTTACAACGCGTTGGTCTGGGGTAACTTCGTGGAGGATGAGGGTAGGATAGAAGGCAATATCGGGCGTGATCCGAAAGACCGTCTGCGGATGGAGGTGTTCCCTCCCGACTCCGAGATCGGCAAACCGGCAGTTACGCATTACAAGGTAATGGAGCGCTTTGGTTATGTGACACTGGTGGAATGTATTCTGGAAACGGGGCGTACCCATCAGATCCGGGCGCACATGAAGCATATCGGACATCCGCTGTTCTGTGACGAACGCTATGGCGGGACGGAAATCCTTCGCGGAGAGCGCACAGCCAGTTATAAGGCCTATATCCAGAATTGCTTCAAACTCTGTCCCCGTCAAGTGCTCCATGCCAAGACTTTGGGTTTTGTCCATCCCACGACGGGTGAGCAGATGGACTTTACCTCGGAATGGCCTGATGACATGACGGCATTAATAGATAAATGGAGAAAATATATAAAGAAATGAGTAAGAAAATGATTGCCATCGTCTGTGGTGGCGACTCTTCAGAACACGATGTGTCACTGCGCTCTGCACAGGGACTCTACTCCTTCTTCGACAAGGAGCGCTACAATGTGTATATTGTGGATATCAAAGGGCAGGACTGGCATGTGGAACTGCCTGACGGAACGACTGCCAAGATCGACCGTAATGATTTCTCGTTTATGGAAGACGGGCAGAAGAAAGTGTTCGACTATGCCTACGTCACGATACATGGCACACCAGGAGAGAATGGTCTGCTTCAAGGCTATTTCGACCTGATTGGTATGCCCTATAGTACCAGTGGCGTACTCGTGGAAGCCATGACCTTTGATAAGTTCGTTCTCAACCAGTACCTTCGTGGCTATGGAGTGAGCGTTGCCGACTCGCTGCTCATTCTTAAGGGTTATGAAGAGGTGGTGTCCGACGACGAGGTAGAGAAGCGTATTGGAATGCCTTGTTTCGTGAAACCTGCTGCCGACGGTTCCTCGTTCGGTGTTACAAAGGTGAAGAACAAGGACCAGTTGGCTCCGGCTATCCGTAAGGCTATGATGGAAAGTCCTGAAGTGATGGTCGAGAGTTTCCTCGATGGCACGGAGATTACGCAGGGAATTTACAAGACCAAGGAGAAGACTGTGATTTTCCCCATCACGGAGGTTGTGACGAGCAATGAATTCTTTGATTATGATGCCAAGTACAACGGACAGGTGCAGGAGATAACCCCAGCCCGCATCCCAGAGGAAGTCGCCGAGCGCGTGGGTAAGATTACGAGTCACATCTATGATATTCTACACTGCAACGGCATCATTCGTATTGACTATATCATATCCAAAGAAGGCAAGATATCTATGCTGGAGGTGAATACGACACCGGGCATGACGGCGACCAGTTTTATACCCCAGCAGGTGAAGGCTGCCGGACTGGAGATGAAAGATGTGTTGGCAGATATCGTGGAGAATCAGTTTGCTTAACGATGGGAGTCTATGGTGAGTGAAGAATTAATGGAATTTGATGAGATACGGCCTTATGAGCCGGAGGAAATGGAACAGGCGTTTAACGACCTGATCCATGACCGTCAGTTCTCATTGCTGATGAAGGGGCTTGTCCCTTGGTTGCCGAAGTCTGTGCGCAATGGCGTTCTGAAACTGGCATTTGTCGGTGTGAAGACTCCTCTCGATTTCCAGAAACGCTTCATGAAGCCCATTGTGAAGTATATCATCCGTCGTCATACCGACGGTACGGTGTTTGATGATGCCTGTCTGCCTCAGGATAAAGGGCTGCGTTATACATTCGTCTCCAATCACCGCGACATTGTGCTTGACTCCGCCTTCCTCGACTTGCTGCTTATCCAGGCTGGCTATCCCACGACTGTGGAGATCGGCATTGGCGATAACCTGCTGATTTATCCGTGGATCAAGCGTCTGGTCCGTATGAACAAGGCTTTCACCGTCAGACGTGGCCTCAGTCCGAAGGAAACCCTTCGCTCCAGCCAGTTGATGAGCCGATATATTCATTATGCTGTAACGAAGAAAGAAGAGAACCTCTGGATCTCCCAGCGTGAGGGTAGGGCCAAAGACTCCAATGACCGCACGCAGGACTCTGTGTTGAAGATGTTGGCCATGGGCGCCCCTGATGAGTTGAAGGATCCTGCTGACAGATTACGCGAACTGAATATCGTGCCGCTGACCATCAGTTACGAGTTTGATCCCTGTGATTACCTGAAAGCGCAGGAGTTACAGGAGCGTCGTGATAACCCGGCGTTTAAGAAGAGCCGTCAAGATGATCTTGACAATATGAAAACGGGTATTTTCGGCTATAAGGGACGTGTGCACTACCATTGTGCACAGCCAGTCAATCAGTGGATTGATGAACTCTCAGAACTGCCCAAGACGGAATTCTACTCTGCCATGGCCCATCGGATGGACAAGGCTATTCATCAGGGTTACCAACTCTTCCCATGCAATTATATTGCTCTTGACAATCTGAATGGTACGACAGCGTATGCGGCCCATTATACCAACGCTGACCGTCAGCGCTTTGAGTCCTATCTGTCTGGACAGCTTGCCAAGATTACTATCCCCAATAAGGATGAGGCTTTCCTCCGTGAGTGTATGCTCAATATGTATGCTAACCCTTTACGCAACAAACTCGCTGTCGGATGAAAAGGTTCTTTTTTCTTTTTGCTTTCTTACTCTTTTACCTCTTCATCTCCTGTAGCCAGGACAGTTACGAGAAGGGTGAGGGTGAGTATTCCTTGATGCGAGGTGATTTTGCTGAGGCTTATGTCAATGCAACGAAAGAGATGGAGGCTATTATTACCGACGATGGGGAGCGGCTGCCGCTGAAAGAGAAAAAGACAGCCAAGTGGGTGACCACGGCCGACACGACCTACCGTTGTATGCTATATTATAATAAGGTACAGGACGAATCTGGCAATCTTCAGGCTGATGTTATATCCATCGGACAGGTGCCATGTCCTAAGATTATCCCCTTCTCCAAGTTTGAGAAGGAACTGAAGACTGATCCCGTCAAGTTCGAGAGTATGTGGCTGAGTCATACAGGCAAGTATCTGAACTTGAGTCTGCAGGTGATGTCGGGACATACTGACGATACGACTGCCGTCCATCAGCTGTCATTCGTCGCTGACACTCTGATGACTCATCCCGACAATTCCCGTACCCTCTATGTGCGTCTTCACCACGACCAGCACCGAGTCCCTGAGTATTATTCTGTCCAGGCTTATGTCAGCCTATTAGTTGATAGTATTAAGGCTGATTCTATACATTTTACTGTCAATACCTACCAGGGAGAGGTGGACAAAACCTTGTTTCTCCGCAAATTCTAACAGTTACTAAGAAGCCTGTTAACAAACAGCGAGTATTCTTTCTAATTCATTGATTTCCCCATCTGTCGTAGCCCAACTGGTGACGAAGCGGCAGATGGTGTGATGCCTGTCTGTCTGTCCGAAGTGCGTGAACTGCACTTTCTGTGCTAATCGCTCTGCCTCTTCGTTACGCATGATGACGAACTGCTGGTTCGTGGGGGAATCGACATAGAACTCAAAACCTTTGCGGATGAACAGCTCCTTCATACGCATGGCCATCCTGATGGCCTGTTCCGACAGTTTGAAATACAACTTGTCCGTAAACAATGCCTCGAACTGCAAACCTATTAGTGCTCCCTTGGCAATCACGGCACCATGCTGTTTCTGGATGGAGAAGAAATGCTTATGGGCCTTACGGTTGGTGAAGACCACGGCTTCGCCACAAAGGGCACCGATCTTCGTGCCACCAATGTAGAATACATCACAGTGACGCGCCAGATAGGGCAGGGTGATGTCGTTACCATCGGCCATCAGGCCATAGCCAAGACGGGCACCGTCGATATAGAGTGGTATCTCATAGTTCTGGCATACCTGATAGATGTCATCGAGTTCCTTGGCCGTATAGATGGTACCGTACTCTGTGGGGAAGGTGATATACACAAGTCCTGGGTGTACAGCATGATCCTTGTTGCCGTCGTGCATATAGTCGTCAAGATACTTGTCGAGTATTTTTGATTCCATCTTGCCAGCCGTTTCAGGCAGGGTGATGATCTTATGCTCCGTAAACTCCACGGCACCGGCCTCGTGCACGTTGATATGGCCACTGCCCACACAGATAACACCCTCATACTGATAGAGCATGGAGTCGATGGTGGTGGCGTTGGTCTGGGTACCTCCCGTCAAGAAGAAGATCTGGGCATCGGGCAGTCCGCAAGCCTCACGGATACGATCCTTGGCACGCTCAGAGAATTCATCGAAACCGTAGGGTGTCGGTTTGGCGTCGTTGTACCTGATGAGGTTGTCGAGCACTTGCTGACATGCTCCGTTATTGTAGTCGCATTCAAATGAAATCATACTTACTTTTAGTTATTTGCCTGCAAAAATACACAAAGTTTCCCGATTTGCTTGCAGAGTTCGACTGAAATTTGTATTTTTGCAGGCAAATTTGTTTTCAAGGGCGATATGATGAGGCTCAAAACTGCCTTTTTAACGCTGATAGGTATTGTAGTGTTGTTGTTGCTTTCTTCTTGGGACAACGGCAACAGGATGGTAGGTCCTACACCTCCAGCACCTATCTATTCCGACTCCACCCAGTGGTTCATCTGTGACAGGGGAGCCGAGGCTGATCTGTTCTATATAATCTCCACGGAGACGGGTGATCATCTGATTCGTACAGACACCAGTCATTTCGCCGATACTTATGACGACTACCAGCGTGGTCGTATGAGGCACGAGATGCATGCCGTCGATTCGTTCTATTCAGGACGTCTGAACTACTTCTCTCCCTATTACCGTCAGGTATCTATGGAGTCGTGGGCTACTGAGGAGATGGCACTCTCACGACTGCCACTGGCCTTGTCCGACTGTCGTCGCAGTTGGAACTACTATCTGAAGTACCTGAATCAGGGACGTCCGTTCATCCTTGCTGGCTTCAGTCAGGGCGCCCATGCACTAATGGACATTATGAAACAGATGCCCGACAGTGTGGCGAACCGTATGGTGGCGGCTTATGTCATCGGCTATAAGGTAACGGCAGAGGATACAGCCGCCTGTCATCATCTGCGCCCAGCAATGGGGACAACGGACACGGGTGTGACCATCTGCTTCAATTCTGTCAAGTCGATAGCAGCCGAAATCCCTGTTGTCAGCGGTGGTACCGTGTTCTGTATCAATCCTGTCAACTGGCGGACGGACACCGTGAGCGCGCCTTTTGTACTTTATGGACGCAAGAAGAACGACACCCTTTCCGCCCGTTTGGATCCTGAGAGTCGTCTGCTCCTGATAGATGGCTATCAGAACGACAAGCCCATGCCTGTGATTGGCAAGCCGGGCAACTATCATCACCTGGAACTGAAGTTCTTCTATCCTTATATCCGTCAGAACATGGCCGACCGTGTGGCGGCTTTCCTAAAGAAAAACGAAGAGTGAGGCGGAAACCTCACTCTTCTCTGTTAGTAATCCAAAACCAGACTCTGTCGTGGCTTGAGCTCTAAGCTTTTCGAGAGGTCGTAATAGCGACCTGTCAGGATATCCTTGGCCTTGGCGGTCTTACCGATGACCTCAGCGTAGCGCTCCACCTCCAAAGTTGCAGGCTTAGAGGTGCCGTTGAGGATGGTGAGAGCTGTCTTTCCCTGATACTGACGGGCAATCACATAGACACCCTTATAGGGGACGAACTGCGTCTGTGTGCCCTTGATAATCACATCGTTGTTCTGGCGCCAGTGCAGCAGGCGGCTCACCCACGCGAACATGCTCTGCTCGGCCTTCGTACGACCTTCCTTAGAGAAGCAGTTGTGCTCGTCGCCAGGGAATCCGCCAGGGAAGTCGCAGCGCACATTACCGTCCGTCACTTCCTTTGTACCGTTCATCAGAACCTCTGTACCATAATAGAGCTGTGGGATACGGTTGACTGTCAACAATAGGGCCAATGCCTGTTTCAATGCCAGCGTGTCCTTGCCGTTACCCAGGAAACGATCCGTGTCGTGGTTCTCGATGAAGGCCATCACACTCGACGGGTTGGGGTAGAGGTAGTCATAGACGAAGGAGTTGTAAAGTCTGTTGAAGCCATTCCACCAAGCATCCGTCTCTTCGTTCTTGGCCTGGTTCAACTTGTCAAAGAATGAGAAGTCCATCACCGTCTTCAGATACGAATTACCCTTGGCGAGTTTCGAGTCCTTCTGCCAAGCAGCGGTATAGGCAGGCTCAGTCACCCAGGTCTCACCCACGGTGTTGAAGTTGGGATATTCCTCGTCGAGTTCCTTCATCCATTGTGCCATAGCCTCAGCGTATGCGTATGGGTAGGTATCCATACGGATGCCATCGATGCCCACGGTCTCAATCCACCAGATGGAGTTCTGGATGAGGTAGCGCATCAGGTGGGGATTATGCTGGTTCAGGTCAGGCATTGAGGGTACGAACCAACCCTCGACGGTCTCTTTCAGATCCACCTTCGAGGCGTAGGGATCAACCACAGGAGTCAGTTTGTAAGAGGTCTGCAGGTAGGCGCTTTTCTGGGGCTCCGAGCCATCGCTATTGGCTGTGAAGCCTGTGATAGGATCGCGGCCGCTCTGCTGCTCCTTCAGCCAGTCAGGGGTGTTCAGCCAGTCCTTGGTGGGCATGTCCTGAGTCCAGGGATGCTCAAAACCGCTGTGGTTGAAGATCATATCCATCACGATCTTCAGGCCCTTTGCGTGGGCCTCGTCACACAGACGCTTATAGTCATCGTTACTTCCGAAGCGGGGATCCACCTGATAATAATTAGTAGTAGCGTAGCCGTGGTAGGTGGAGAAACCGTTCTCCTGGTCTGGTGAGTCATTCTCCAGCACAGGTGTGAACCAGAGGGCCGTCACACCCAGTTCCTTGAAATAGTCGAGGTGCTCACGGATACCATTGAGGTCGCCGCCATGACGCAGACTAGGCTTTGTACGATCCTCTACATAGTGGCGCATGCCCTTGATCTGTGTAGGATGGTTGGCACCTTGTGCAAAACGGTCAGGCATCAGCATATAGAGCACATCGGCATTGGTAAAGCCCATCCGCTCTTCCCCTTTCTTCTCGCGGGCCTTCAGTTGATACTGTACTTTCGTCTTGCCGAAATTGAGTGTCATCATGCCAGGCTGGGCATCGCTCACGTTCATGTAGATGAGCAGGTAGTTGGGCGAGTCAAGGCGCACGAGACTGTCAATTCTGACACCTGGATAATCCGTCGTAACGCTCTCTATGTCGCGGATACCCTTGCCATACACCATCAGTTGCACAGTGGGATTCTTCAGTCCCACGTACCAGTCTGTCGGCTCAATTCTGTCAATCACACATTTCTTGGCTGCACTCATTGTCAATACGTTTGCCATTAGGATGGCTGTCACAAATAAAATCCTTCGCATATCGTCTTTAGTTTATTCTTCCGATGCAAAGATAGGCATTTTTGTGCCTCGTTGTTCGTTTAGGCGTACGAATTTTACAGGGTGCAAGGATAATCGTTTGCACAACCCTATCCCTTGTAGTCCGAAGGGGTGACGCCAAACTGCTTCTTGAACACTACGGAGAAGTGGCTCTGGGTGCTGAAGCCCGTCTTGTCGGCAATCTCCGCGATGGTGTATTTGCCGCTCTTCAGTAGTTCTGACGCACGGTTCAATTTGTAGGTGCGGAAGAAGTTCGAGGGAGTCTCACCCGTCAGCCCCTTGATCTTATAATAGAGTTTTGTACGCGAGATATAGAGCATCTTCGTGATATGCGTCACGTCAAGCTCGGAGTTTGATAGTTCCTCCTCCATCAGTTTGTAGAGTTCCTCCATGAAGTGCTTATCCTGTTCGGAGAGTACATTCTCCACACCTTCCTCTTCCGTCGTAGTGGCATTGGTAAGTAACTTGCGCACCCGCTCACGGTTCTTCAATTGCGACTGGATAAGGGCCGACAGTATGGCGGGCTCAAAAGGTTTGGTGACGTAAGCGTCGGCACCCACGGTGAGTCCCTCTACTTGGTTCTCGGCCGTGATCTTTGCTGTTACGAGGATTACTGGAATATGGCTCAACTGGATATCCTGTTTGATCTCCTGGCAGAGTTCGTAGCCGTCCTTGCCGGGCATCATCACGTCACTGAGCACGATGTTCGGCTCCTCGGCGCGCATCTCCTCGAGGGCAGTGTCGGCATCCAGACAGGTGATGAGACGATAGTCATGTGAGAACAGCAGCCGCATGTAGTTGATAATCTCCGTATCGTCATCCACCACGAGGATGGTGGGACGGTCGTCATCTTCTCCAGCCAAAACGGCAGCAGGAGATGATGTTGGCATATCAATGATGCGATAGTCTGCCACGCCGTCGCCTTCCAATGGCCTGCGCTCTTCGGCTGTATAGGCCTGCTCCGTCATGGGATAGATCAGTGTAAACACGGCACCCGTTCCCTCTTCGCGATTACCTGCCGTCAGACTGCCGTGATGCAGTTCTGCCAGACGGCGCGAATAGTAGAGACCGATACCTGTTCCCCAGTTTACGATGGCCTTCGTCTGATTGTCGAGCTGGTAGTAACGCTTGAAGATGTTCTCTTGCTGTTCCTCAGGAATGCCCTTGCCCGTATCGGCCACAGTCACCTTCACTGCATCATCGGCCGTATCGAGCGAGACGTCGATATGTCCGTCGCGAGGCGTGAACTTCAGGGCATTCGACAATAGGTTCGAGACGATCTTCTCCAGTTTGTCGCCATCGGTCCAGGCCAGCAGTTTATCCTCCATGCCGAAACGGTGAATCGTGATGCCTTTCTCCTTGGCGTTAAACTCGAAGGTGTCAAGGATGTCGTTCATGATTTTTACCACGTCGAGCTGCTCTACGCTCAAGCGCAGGGTATCGTTCTCCAGTTTGTTAAAGTCCATTAACTGGTTCACGAGCTTGAACATTCTCTGGATACTGCGCTGGGCGATGCTGAGCAGTGAGCGCTCCTCACTGTTGAGCGCTCCACTCTTTGCCAACTGTCCCACAGGACCGGCGATCATCGTCAACGGCGTACGGAACTCATGGGCGATATTGGCGAAGAAACTCATGTTCATCGCGTTCACGCGCTTCTCCTGCTCCTTCTCCATCTGTGCCTGACGGGCTGCCCTTCGGGCCCTCACCAGACGATGTGCATTGTGATAGAGATAAGTGGCTAACAGACCTCCCAGTACCAGGTAGATGAGCCAGGCCCACCACGAATAGGCTGGGGCAGGCTCTACCATCATGCTGATGGTGCGCTCGTCGCTGTTCCCCTCGTCGCTGGCGCTGTCGGTGGTGCGCACGCGGAAGGTGTAGTGGCCTGAAGGCAGGTTGGCATAGCTGGCCGAATGGCCGTTGCCGGCATCGATCCATTCGCTGTCGAAGCCGTCGAGTTTATAATAATAATGTACGCGTTCATACTCGCCGAAGTCAAGAGCCGTGAATGAAATCGAGAAACTGTTCTGATCGTGACGCAGACGAACTTCCTGGCAACTGTCGAGTATCGCTTCGATGGGACCGCCATCAGTAGGGTGTACCAGTTGGTTGTGTATTTTCAGATGGCAGAGTCTCAGTGGGATATTCCTCAGTGTGTCGATATCGGCAGGGTTGAACATGGTGATACCGTCTGTGCCGCCAAATACCAGACTGCCGTTGGGTAACTGGCATGAGGCACGGTCCATGAACTCGTCGCCAGCCAGTCCGTCGGCCTTATAGAGCGAAGTAATACGCCCCGTCTTGAGATCCAGGCGGTTCAAACCCTTCATCGTGCTGATCCACAGGTTTCCCTGATGGCCTTCCTCGATGCTGGCTACGTCGGAACACGACAGTCCAGCTATGCGCGTCATCGTGTTCGTCTTGGGACTATAGCGCAGCAGTCCGTTGCTCACCGTTCCTATCCATACGTCCCCCTGCTTATCCTGATACATATCTGTGGGGATGAACACGCTTCTGCGGATGCATTTCTTCATGTCGGAGATCTCGAGTTGTGTCAGTTTGCCTGTCTGGGGATCCATTTTCATGATGTTTTGATAGAAAGCCGCAATCAGCATTGATCCGTCGTTGAGTTTTTGCAACGATGGGATGAAGGTATAATCCACGTTGAACGCTTGCTTGGCCTCGGGTTCACTGCTGCCAGGGTGGAATCCCAGAATGTATGTGGAGGCCGTCGAGACCCATACCGTCCCGTCATCCGTCTGTTCGAAGTCCATCGTCATCGGCACGGGCCACTGTCCGAGGATGTGCAACCTTGTTCCGTCATATTGGCACTTCATCACGATATTATTCGTCGAGAGCCACAGCAGTCCGTCACGATCACAGAAGATGTGGTTGATGGCGTTCTTCGTCTCGCCTGCGGGCTGCCCTTCTATCATGATCTCCTCTGCTTTCTGCGTGGCCGTGTGATATACGAAGACACCCTTCAGCATGGTCGAGATCCAGAGGTTGTCCTGCTTGTCCATGGCCACGGCGAGGACGGAGGAGTTCTCGATCACTCGGTTCAGGTAGTTGTCACTACCACCGAACTTCTCTTTATAATAATAATTGGCGAAGATCCCCTTGTCGTAAGTGCCCAGCCAGATGTTCCTTCGCGAATCCTCGAAGATATGTGTCACGTAGGCGTCTGGCACGGGCATCGTGAAACCCGCGTCACCCTCGCCGCGCAGTGTCTGAGCCAACAGGTTTAACTCGAAGAGTCCGTTCTTCGAAGTGCTCAGCAGAATGGTGTTGTTCTCCAGCAGACAGGCTGCTTGCACCGCACTCCCATTGGCCAGAAGCCTCGCTTCCATCTCTGGGCTGATGGGCACTCTTTGTCGCGCTTTCGTGTCGAAGAGCATTAGCGTACCATTGCCAGACGACAGTAGCAGACCGTTTCCCAGCAAACCGAAGTAGTAGAAACCGGCACCTTCTGGGTGCTGCAACTCAATACGTTGCTTGAAGGTGTCGCCATCATAGATCAGAAGATTATCAGGCCCTATCAATAGGATGTCGTCGGCGGCGTCAATGAAGAAGTCACCCCACACCTGTCCTATCATCTCACGGCTGATGTGTGGCAGGAAGATGTCGTGCTGCTCATCATATATCATCACCTCCGTGCCGTTATACGCGAAGATGCGCCCTTTGGAGTCCATGAGCAGTTTGCGGGCGTTCTTGTTGCCCGTCTGCATGGGGATACGCTCAAAGTTGTCCTTGCGCGTGTAGCGGCATACGCCGTTCACTGTGGCCACCCACAGGCGTCCCTGCTTATCGCAGAGCAGTCCCTGCACATTGTTGTCAGGCAGGCCTAGGGAATCGTCCGTACAGAAATACTGGTGATATTCATGCCCGTCGTAACGGTTCAGTCCCCGGAACGTAGCAACCCACAGTTGTCCCGTTGCATCCTCCTCGATGGCCTGTACGCGGCTGTTCGACAGTTCCTGTGCCACCACGAGACCATGTTCTTCGTCCTTATCCCTGTTACCGTCCTGTCTGTCCTCCTGCTGACAAGCCAACAAGCCCAGCATGCACATGAGGACGGCAGTTGCCGTTACGATAGGTCTTGTAGTCATAGTTGTATCATTTTGGGGTCAAAGATACAAATTATTTCCCATAATGCCTCATTTTTGTCCTAAAATATCTTCTGCGCCAGTTCGTACAGGTTATTGCGCCAAGTGTGCCAGGTATGGCCGCCAGGAGCCTCCTGATATTCATACTTGATACCGGCACCGTCGAAAAGCTTCAGCATGGCCTTGCAGTTGTTGTAGGCAATATCCTCAGGACCGCCCATGGTGAACACCAGTTGTTTTACGCCTTTGTTAAAGTCTGAGGCCATCGCGTTCAGTTGCTTGGCATAGTTGGCGTAAGCCTCTTGGTTGTTGGCAAACCAACCTGAGCTGAGTACCCAGAAATAGCAGAACTTCTCGTAGTCCTTCAGCATGGTCTCCAGCGTTTCCATGCCACCCATCGACAGACCAGCCATTGCCCTGTGCTCCTTGTCGGCCACAACACGGTAGTTGTTCTCGATAAAAGGGATGATGCTCTGTACGAGATCCTCTTCGAACAGGGGTACCTCCTCTTCGAGCGAAGGAGTGTCGATGGAGCCGTTGGGCATCACCACGATCATCGGGCGCATCTTGCCCTCAGCCAACAGGTTGTCGAGGATATTGCCGGCGCAGCCCACACCTGACCAAGCGTTATCCGTATCGCCACCGCCATGGATCAGGTAGAGCACGGGCAGGCTCTCAGTCGATTTCTCGTAACCCGCAGGTGTCCACACATGCAGACGGCGCGTGGCCTTCAGATTCTTCGAGTAGTAGTAGCGCTGGGCAATGGCACCGTGGGGCACGTCTTTCATCCTGAAGAACTCATCACCTTGGCCGATGATTGCCACGGCCGAGGTCTCCTTGGCCTTAGGGGCGATGGGGTCATACACATTTACGCCATCCACCACAAAGTGATAGCGGAAGGCACCTGCCTGCACGTCGGGGATGGTGATCGTCCACACGCCGTTGTCGGCCTTTTCCGTCTTGGGGTTCATGCTGAAAATGTCGCCCGCCACACTCACCTTCTGGGCCTGGGGTGCATAGATACTGAATACGGCACTGCCGTCGGTCATCTGGCGTACGGACTTCAGCGTGTCGTTGGGAGTGGGTTCGTGATACCACTGGGCAGATGCATAGACTGCACTGCCGATCATCAGAACTGATAAGAGAATCTTTTTCATACAGGTATTGTTTTAATTAATTGATTGTATGGCGCAAAGTTACGGATTATTCTTTGAATAGCCATCACCTTTTAATCTTTTTGAACGAATCCGACAACTTTTGAACAAATTGGAAAACGCTGGAAATGATTTGAACAATGGAGAAAAACGAAAAACAATATGAGAAAACATCATTATTTAATATTATATAATTTTGCGCCCAGATTTGCAAAAAAGCATCTAACAATTAACTCTAACAATTAAAATCTCAATGAAAAGAAACAGTATTCTGATGATGTTCATGGCAATGTTTATGTCAGTGACATCTTTCGCCCAGGGAATCAAGGGCACTGTGATTGACGAGAACGGTGAGGGCGTGATCGGCGCTACCGTTAGCGACAAGAGTGACGCCAAGAATGCTACCATCACCGACTTCGATGGTAACTTTATGGTGAATGTGAAGGCAGGACAGACGATTGTGGTCTCCTACGTTGGTTATGAGACGCAGGAGGTGGCTGCCAAAAACGGTATGACCATCAAGTTGCAACCCGACAACAAGGTACTTGACGAAGTGGTGGTTGTAGGTTACGGTGTGCAGAAGAAGAGTTCGGTGACGGGTGCCATCTCGCAGGTAAAGCCTGAGGACATGGAGAACCGTACCATCTCCAATGCTCAGCAGGCCCTGCAGGGTAAGACTTCTGGCGTGCAGATTATCTCTTCATCGGCCGCTCCTGGCAGTTCACCTACTGTACGTGTGCGCGGCTATTCTTCTAATGTCAGTTCAAATCCTCTTTACGTAGTTGATGGTGTACGTTTGAGCGATATCAGCGGTATCGATCCCAGTACCATCGCTTCTATGGAAATCCTGAAGGACGCTGCTTCGGCAGCTATCTATGGTGCCGAGGCTGGTAACGGTGTTGTACTCATTACCACCAAGAAAGGTAAGCCCGGACAGGGTAAGATATCTTACGATTTTATGTGGACAGACGAGAGTCTGGCTCGCATCCCCAAATTGCTGAACTCTGAGCAGTACATCCAGTACATGACCGAGGGTAACATCTTTACGCAAGATGAGTTGCTGAAGAACTGGGACGGCGTTACCAATACCTCTTGGACCGATGTCGCCTTCAACCACGGTCACATGCAGAAGCATAACCTCTCGTTCACGGGTGGTAACGATCGCGGCAACTATTACCTGGCTCTTTCTTACCTGAATAACAATGGTATCGTGAAGGGCGATGCCGACACCTACAAGCGACTGACTGCTACTGTGAACGGTGAGTACAAGATTAAGGACTGGCTGAAGGTGGGTACCACCAATCAGGTTGAGAAATACGATGTCCGTCAGGTGTCAAGTAACAGTGAGTATGGTTCACTGCTTACCTCTATCCTGATGCTCGACCCTCTGACTGCCGACACCTATACCGCAGAGAACCTGCCTTACCACATGCAGAACGCTCTGGCCACAGGTAAGCACCTGCTGACCGACGAGAACGGCAATTACTACGGTGTATCAAGATTCTATAAGGGTGAGCAGTATCATCCTATGATTATGCGTGATAATGGTCAGACGAAGAATGCAGGATTCAATATCAACGGATCTATTTACGGTGATTTCACCCCTATTCAGGGCCTTACCGTTACCTCTCGCTTCGGTTATCGCTTGGGCGGTACTCGTAGCAACACTGTATCGTTGCCTTTCTATGGCAATGCTGTGCAGGGCAGAGATTATCTGGACTATAGCAGTAGTTCTTCTACTTCTATCTACTATCAGTGGGAGAACTTTGCCAACTACATGAAGACCTTCGGCGCCCACACCATTACAGGTATGGTTGGTATGTCATTCCAGAAATCATCGAGCGACAGTGTTACCGGTTCACTGACTGGTAACGGTGAAGATGCTCTTACCAAGAACGATCCTCTGTTCTACTATCTGAACTATGCCAATGCCTCTGCTACAAAGGGCGTAAGCGGTGAGACCACCGAGAGCACCAAGTATTCTTATTTCGGACGTCTGAGTTATGATTTTATGGGCCGTTATATGTTGCAGGCTTCGCTGCGTGCTGATGCCGCCGACCTGTCAAAACTCTCAAAGAAAACCCGCTGGGGTTACTTCCCTGCAGTCTCTGTAGGATGGACCATCAGCGAGGAGAAGTTCTTTGTGCCACTCAAGAAGTGGTTCGACAGTTTGAAATTCCGTGCATCTTGGGGACAGAACGGTAGCCTTTCAGCATTGGGTGGCTATAGTTACAGCACCGATATGGCACAGGGCGGACTCTACGCCTTCACCTCTGGCATTACCTACACTCAGGGGGCAGCCCCATCAACCATGGGTAATGACGACCTGAAGTGGGAGACCTCTGAGCAGTTGAACTTCGGTTTCGACGGCATCCTCTTCGGTGGTCGCATGACGTTTGGCATAGACTACTTCACCAAGAAGACCAAGGATCTGCTGGTTTGGAACACCACGCCTTCACTCATCATTGGTGGTTCAACATCACCCATCAACGCTGGTAACGTTGAGAATAAGGGATTTGAGTTCGAACTTGGGTGGCGCGACCACATCGGTGACTTCAACTACGGCATACGTGGTAACCTTTCTACGCTCTCAAACGAGGTTACCTATATTGATCCCTCTATCACCCGTGTTACCGGTAGCACCTTCCACACCTACACTGTCACCTATTTCGAGCAAGGCTATCCTGTTTACTATTTCCGTGGCTACAAGTTTGCCGGCGTTAACCCCGAGACAGGTAACCCCACATTCGAGGATCTCAATGGCGACGGACAGATTACAACCGACGATATGACCAATATCGGCGATGCCATTCCATCTATCACTTATGGTATTACCCTTACCGCAGGCTATAAGGGATTTGATCTCACTGTGTTCGGCACGGGAACAGCCGGCAACAAGATATACAACTGTATCAACCGTCCTGACAACGTTCAGTCGAACCGTCTGAAGGAAGTGTTCTACGACAACCGTTGGACTGTTGATAATCCTACTGGCACTGTACCCAAGGCTGGTGCAGCCGATATGGACAAATATGCAGTTTCAAGCGCTATGGTATATAATGGCAGTTACTTTAAGATCAAGCAGATACAGTTGGGTTATACCCTGCCAAAGAAACTGATCAACAAGATAGCCTTGAGCCATGCCCGCCTCTATGCGTCGCTCGACGACTACTTTACATTCTCAAGTTATCCGGGCTTTGACCCAGAGGCCAGTGCCAATGCTACATCAGGTATGGGTATTGACAAGGGTGGCTATCCTACCTCAAAGAAGGTCGTATTCGGTCTGAATGTAGAATTTTAAGGAATTAGGAACTAGAAATAAGGAATTAGGAATTATGATTACAAAGATATACAATAAAATAGGCTGGCTGCTGGGCGCAGCACTATTGACAATAAACTGCTCATTGTTTACTGCCTGTGATAGTGAACTCGACATCGAGAAGCACGGCAACTTGGGTAGTATGGACACTTACTATACCACCGACGATAATGTGAACTCGGCTACGGCCTCTCTGTATCTGGAATTACGCTCTTTGTATTTCAACTGGTACTTTACCAAGAACTGTCTTTCCGACGATGTATGGAGTGGCGGTGGCGGACGCGGTGACAACGCCGAAATGGAGAAACTCAACGAGTACACTTTCGACGCCGACAACGGCATGATTCAGAGCCTCTACTCTGGTCTCTATTCGGTTATCTACAAGGCTAACCTGATTATAGATAAGGTGGAAGGTGAGACTCCCGTTATGAAACGCGCCATCAACGAGGCAAAGGTATTCCGTGCATGGGCTCACTTCGAACTGGTCACACTGTGGGGCACCTCCCCTGTAGTGGATCATCTGCTTGATCCAAGCGAATACCGCCAGGGTAACAGCACGCCTGAGGAACACTGGACACTCATTGAGAGTGATCTCAAGACCGCCATCGAGTCAGGTACACTGCCTTCAAAGAGCAGCGCCAACGACGAGGAGACTGGCATCCGCGTTACCAAGGAAGTGGCCCAGGCATTATTAGGCAAGGCCTATCTGTTTGAGGGCAAGTACAGCGAGGCGGCCTCTATGCTCGACAACGTGGTTAATTCTGGTAAGTATGCACTTTTCACTGCCGACACTTACGATATGCAGTTCCACGCCAAGTACAACAACAATTGCGAGTCGATGTTCGAACTCCAGAAGCGCAACGACTCTGAACAGCAGTGGAATCAGTTCGACATGGTGTTCCTGATGCAGGGCTGGCGTACCAGCGTACTCAACTACAGTGGACAGGCTGCTAACGTGATTGCTACTGGAACCTACGGATTTATGAATCCCCGCAAGTCGCTCTACGAGGCATTTGTTGCTCGCGAAGGTGCTAACGGCTATCGTCTTAACAAGACCATGATGACTTACGAGCAACTTGTTGACTTCGGCGTTTCCGTACAGCCGGGTCAGAACGTCTATGGCAATGAGGGATACTTCTTCTGGAAGAACCAGTCGCTGAAAGAAGACTGCGTAATGGACTTCTCTGCTTTCCAGGGACTGCAGTATATCAACCTGAAGATGATGCGCTATGCCGAGGTACTGCTGCTGGCTGCCGAGGCTCAGTTTAAGGCCAACAACACCGGTAAGGCTCTGGATTATATCAATCAGATACGTTCACGTGCTCAGGAGACACCACTTGCAAGCGTCACCATGGACGATATCAAGGCTGAGAAACGACTGGAACTCTGCAATGAGGCTGTACGTTTCCAGGATCTGGTTCGCTGGAGCGATGCACAGAATGCTATGGCTAATCAAGGTAAGGAGATTCCCTCGTTCACAACCAATGGTGTGCAGTGGAACTTCAAGAACGAGACCTATGGTTTCAAAGATAGAAACAAACTGCTTCCTATCCCTTTGAAGGAGATTGAACTTAATCCTAATATGAGCAAGAATGAGGGATGGTGATCGAAAGGTAAAAAGGTAATAAAGTAAAAAGGTAAATACAGTACAATTATGAAACAGATCAGATATATATTGATGTTGCTGGTGATGATAGGCTTTACGGCCTGCGAAAGCGACTCCATCGAAGACCTGAATGGCGAGTTTAGTTACATCACCTTCTGTGACTTCACCACAGCCACTGTGCAGCCCACTGAAAAACTGGGCAAGGGCGTCAAGGCCCTGAACACCACCTATACCGATAATGCAGGTAATACACTGACCCTGCGCTTCGGCAGCAAGGAATGGGTACTTGCTGAGGGAACGTACATCTTGGCATCCTCTCTCTCTGAAGGCGGCAAATATACAGGTACGATCAACGGTGCTGCCATCAGCGAAGGTAACGTGGATGTCAACCTCGTGGGTGAAACATACTTTGTTACTGGCCTGCTGAAGACCACGGACGGCAAGCAGTACAGAGTTAAATACAAGGGTGCTATGGCGTTCATCGTTGGTGAGGATGATCCTGAACCCACCGGCTACACGATGAGTATCCAGATCAGTTCTGTAGAGATTATGGACTGGACGACTTGGCAGACCACCGTTTATCCCGATGTGACCAAATATACCATCACCGTTCATGATGCGAACGGTATGCAGGTGGCTCTCTTCGACGTTATCAACGGCAACGATAAAGGTGCGGATCAGTTGACAGGAACTTATACCGTCGTTAGCGATGCCCATGATCCCATGCAGATCAGCGGTGGCTACTCACTGCCTGATTATGGCATGGCTGGTGGCACCTCCTATCTTGATGATGCTGGCAAGATGCAGTATCTGACTGGTGGTATTGTCGAGATCACCACATCCACTAGTGCTGATGGCAAAACACTGTTGTCGTTCAAGGGTTCAGCTCTCGAAACAATCGATGCTGCGGGAGCTACTGGCAGCGGTGTGTTTAATTTATTGTTCGTTTCCTTGGATAATTAAGAAAAAATGATTATCTTTGCAGCATCAATTAACTAAAGACAGTCAAGCATGAAGAAATTTTTCGTAGTGGCTGCCCTCTGCCTGATGGGTATGACAGCACAAGCACAGCAGAATTTGAGTTGGGGACAGGGTCCGCAGGTGGCTTCGCCTGTGGTGAACGCTGATAACTCCGTCACCTTTAATCTGATTGCCCCCGAGGCTCAGAAGGTGCAGATCACTGGCGATTTTTTGCCTACGCAGAAAATCAAAATCGAAAATTATGGCGAGTTCGACGCTCCTGGTGTGGCGGATCTCGTGAAGGATGACAAAGGTGTGTGGAGCTTCACCTGTGAGCCCTTGAAGCCTGAGCTCTATACTTATAATATGATCGTCGATGGTGTGAAGATCATCGATCCGCTGAACGTCTATAACATCCGCGACATCAACAATCTGTTCAGCGTGCTGCTCATCGGTGGCGACGCCCGTACAGACCTTTATAAAGTGAATAAGGTACCTCATGGTACGGTGAGCAAGGTGTGGTACGAGAGTCCCACGGCTGGCATTACCCGTCGTTGCACCGTCTATACTCCTGCTGGCTACGAGACTAGTGGTAAGGAATATCCTGTGTTCTATCTGTTGCATGGTATCGGTGGCGACGAGAACGCATGGAGTGAACTCGGACGTGCTGCCCAGATCATGGACAACCTGATCGCCCAGGGTAAGGCTGAGCCGATGATCCTGGTGATGACTAATGGTAACATCTCGCAGGAGGCTTGTCCCGGTGAGACTTCCGAAGGCTTCAAGGTTCCCACGATGATGCTCCCCAAAACAATGGAGGGATCGTTCGAGACCGCCTTCCCCGATGTGGTGAACTTCATCGAGAAGACCTATCGCGTGAAGAAGGACAAGGATCATCGCGCTATCGCCGGTCTGTCAATGGGTGGTTTCCACAGCCTCTTTATCAGCATCAACAATCCTGATCTGTTTGGCTACGTAGGTCTGTTCTCTGCCGCTGTCGATCAGCAACAGCCCGATCCAAAAGGCTTCCCCAACATCTATGCAGACCGCAATGCGAAGATCGACAACCTGTTCAGTAAGAACCCCAAGCTCTTCTGGATCGGTTGTGGCAACACCGACTTCCTTATTAAGAACAACAACGACCTGCGCGCCTACCTCGACTCGAAGGGTCACAAATACACCTATCTGGAGACAGACGGTGGTCACATCTGGCGCAATTGGCGTATCTACCTCAGTGAGTTTACACCATTACTTTTTAAATAAACGCGTATGAAGAAGACTATGTTTTTCGCCCTTGGCATGGCAGCCCTCGTGATGGGTTGTACCTCTGCCGACAAAGTGACTAAGAACACTCTCAATCAAGAAGAGGTGATGGCTAAGCTCTCACTCGAGGACAAGGCCCACTTCGTGATTGGTGTAGGTATGGCCGGGTTCTCTGGCGACGACGCCGTGATCGGTGCCACCAAGAGTCTCGTGCCTGGTGCCGCTGGTACCACCTATCCTCTCGACTCGCTGGGCATCCCTGCCGTAGTGCTGGCTGACGGTCCTGCCGGACTGCGTATCGACGCTACCCGCGAAGGTGACTCTGCCACTTACTATTGCACCCACTTCCCCATTGGTACGCTGCTCGCCTCTACCTGGAACACCCAGTTGGTAGAGGAGGTTGGCCAGGCCATTGGTGAGGAGGTCAAGGAGTATGGTGCCGACGTACTGTTGGCTCCTGCCCTCAACATCATGCGTAACCCCCTCTGTGGTCGTAACTTCGAGTACTATTCCGAGGATCCCGTGGTGGCTGGTAAGACGGCTTCCGCCTATATCACTGGTGTCCAGAAGAACGACGTAGGCACGAGTATCAAGCACTTCGCTGCCAACAACCAGGAGACCAACCGCATGAATACCGATGCCCATATTTCTCAGCGCGCCCTGCGTGAGATCTACCTGAAGGGCTTCGAGATTGCCATCAAGGAGAGCAAGCCTTGGACGGTGATGACCTCTTATAACTACATCAACGGTATCTACACCTCTGAGAGCAAGGACCTCGTACAGACCATCCTGCGCGATGAGTGGGGTTATGAGGGAACGGTCATGACAGACTGGTTCGGTGGTAAGGACGGAGCCAAGCAGATGTGGGCTGGTAACGATATGTTGCAGCCTGGTAAGGCTGAGCAGTTCGATTCGATCGTGGCAGGCGTCAAGAGTGGAAAGCTCGACGAGGCCGACCTCGACCGCAATGTACAGCGCGTGCTGAACCTCGTGGAGCGGAGTCCACGCTTCCAGGGTTATCAGTATTCCAACAAGCCCGATTTGAAGGCTCATGCTGCTGTGACCCGTCAGTCGGCTGCTGAGGGTATGGTGCTGATGAAGAACAACGAGGCCCTGCCTCTGAAGGAGAACGTGAAGAACGTGGCCCTCTATGGCTGCACCTCTTACGACTTCATCGCTGGTGGTACGGGTTCTGGTAATGTGAACCACGCCTATGTGGTGTCCCTGCTCGACGGTCTGAAGAATGGTGGCTATACCGTTTCTGACGAGATCAAGACCGCCTACGAGAAGTATATAGCGGATGCCAAGGAGGCTCAGAAGAAAGCCCTTGAGGAGATGGCCAAGAAGGATAAGCAGGCTGCTATGCTGGCCAGTTTCATGCCTGGTACGCTACCCGCAGAGAAGCAGTTCACGGCTGACGAACTGACGGCTCAGGCCAATGTTGCTGATGTCGCCATCATCACCATCGGACGCATCTCTGGTGAGTTCCTCGATCGTAAGGCTGCCGACTTCAACCTCAACGCCTCTGAGCGTCTGCTCATCCAGCAGGTATGTGAGGTCTATCACAAGGCTGGCAAGCAGGTGGTCGTGTTGCTGAACATCGGTGGTGTCATCGAGACGGCCTCTTGGAAGGAGATGCCAGACGCCATTCTCTGTGCTTGGCAGGCAGGACAGGAAGGCGGCAACAGTGTCGTTGACGTGCTCAGCGGCAAGCAGTCGCCCTCTGGTAAGTTCACGATGACATGGCCCGTCAACTTCACCGACGCTTACTCTTCCCGTAACTTCCCCATCGACGAGGATCCGAAGATCGACATGCTGAACCAGGGTCAGAAGGGTACCGTCCGCAACGTTGACTATACCGATTATGAGGAGGATATCTACGTGGGCTATCGTTACTTCGACTCGTTCGAGGTGCCCGTGAGCTATCCTTTCGGCTTCGGTCTCAGTTATACTACCTTTGAGTACAGTGATGCGAAGATCGCCCAGAAGAACGACATCTACGACGTGACGGTTACCGTTAAGAACACTGGTTCTCGCGAGGGCAAGGAGGTTGTGGAACTTTATATCTCCGCTCCTGACAACAAGGCTGCCAATAAACCCGCCAAGGAGTTGAAGGCCTTTGCCAAGACCAAGCAGTTGAAGCCGGGTGAGAGTGAGACGCTTACCCTGAGCATCACGGCAGCCGATCTTGCTTCATTTGATGAGGCAGCCTCTGCATGGGTCGTAGCCGAGGGCGAGTATCAGTTCCTCGTAGGTGCATCCTCTCAGGATATCAAGGCAACACTCACGGCTAATGCCAAGTCTTTCCAGACCAAGGTCAACGACGTGATGAAGCCTCAGGTTCAGATGAACCTCTTGAAGCGATAAATACATCATCGTTCATAACTTTTTTCAGTCAAGCACGACCCTCACGAGTCGTGCTTGATTTCAAGTATAAAAGTAAGGATATTATATGGCAAGTAACGCTGACTTCGTGCAGTACATCGCTGACCAGTGTGCTGGGGCGGGTGAGATCGTCACCAAGAAGATGTTTGGTGACTATGGGATTTATTGTGATGGGAAGATCTTCGGACTCATTTGTGATGACAACTTTTATCTGAAGCCGACGGAGGCTGGAAGGAAACTGTTACGGGTGGTGGATATGCGTCCCCCATACGAAGGAGCGAATGATTATTTCTACATTGCTGATGTGGATGACCACGACTATCTCTCCACGCTTGTCCGCGAGACATGCAGGGAACTTCCGATGCCCAAACCCAAGAAGAAAAAGTAACATTATAAAAACTATTGATATGAATATTGGAGACAAGGCACCTGAGATCCTGGGCAAGGACGAACAGGGACGTGATATCCGTCTGAGTGATTACAAGGGCAGGAAACTGGTATTGTACTTCTATCCGAAAGACAATACCAGCGGCTGCACGGCTGAGGCTTGCAGTCTGCGTGACCACTACGGCGAGTTACAAGGTGCAGGTTACGAGGTGGTAGGCGTGAGTAAGGATTCCGTAGCCTCCCATGTGAAGTTTAAGGAGAAACACGAGTTGCCATTCCCCTTGATTGCGGATGTCGATCACGCGCTCTTGGAGGCGATGGGCGCATGGGGCGAGAAGTCGATGTACGGCAAGAAGACCATGGGCACTATCCGTACCACCTTCATCATCAACGAAGAAGGCATCATCGAACAGATCTTTGCTGGCAAGCAGGTGAAGACCAAGGAGCACGCAAAGCAGATACTCAATATTATATGACACAGAGGTACGCCCTGTTTTTCGATATCGACGGTACGTTAGTGAGTTTCAAGACCCACGAGATTCCGCCCTCCACCATCCTCGCCCTGACACAGGCTAAGGCCAATGGTTCGCGCGTCTATATCGCCACGGGCCGTCCACCGATCATCATCACGAACCTGGGTGCCATCGAACATCTCATCGACGGCTATATCACCACCAACGGTGCTCTGTGTTTCGTGGGCGACGAATTTGTCAGTTGTCAGCCCATTGACAGGAAGGATGTGATGACCTGTGTGGAGGATTCGAAGACGAAAGGTTATAGTCTCATCGTGGTTGGTCGCAAGGACGTGGCCGTACTCGATCCCAATGGTGATGTGGATCGTATTTTCCGTCAGATGCTGGCCGTGAAGAACCTCGATAAAGCCTCACCGCTCGATGTTGTGCTCCAGCAGGATATCCTGCAACTGACGCCCTTCTTCCCTGCCGATTATGAACCAGAACTGATGGCACGCATGCCGAAGTGCGTCTCAGGCCGTTGGCATCCGGAATTTACGGATATTACCGCCAATGGGGCCGACAAGGGTAAGGGCATCCTTGCCATGGCGCGTCATGAGGGTTTCGACCCCAGTAGGACTATCGCCTTTGGTGATGGTGGCAACGATACCTCGATGATCCTCCAGGCAGGTATTGGCATTGCTATGGGCAACGCCATCGATGCTCTCAAGCAGCAGGCTGACTACGTGACCACTTCTGTCGATGACGACGGCATCCTCAATGCCCTCCGTCACTACGAGGTGATTTAGTTGAACTCAGTGGGGACTGTCCCCTCTGAGTTCTCGCATCAGCCGGATCTCGTCGTAGGTGATGTCTGGTGGACAGAGGGTCTTGATGGCCGTGGAACCAGCATCCGAACCTGCCATGTGGATGGCGCGGAGAATGGCTTGCTGATGATCTTCTGGGATGAGATCATCGAGCGAGACATCACCCGTGGGGATATAGCGTGCCAGATGGCCATAGATGGTACCCATCGTAAGGCCGCGCTCTCGTGCTATCAGTTCTGGTGTCATGCCTTGTTGGTAAAGAGCGTAGGTGATGACCCAGGTTTTTTCTTTCTTGGGCTTGGGCTCCTTCTTAGGTTTGGGCTCTTTTGCCTTCTTCTCACGTTTTTTCTTTTTCAGCGTCTGCTCGTCCATAGCGTCGAGTTGTGAGTGCTGTTTCTGTCGCAGATAGTCGGCAATGGTAAACGTGCGCTCTGCCATCTGCTGGAGCAGATAACGGCGCGAGAGCCAGGCCTGTCGCAGATCGACGAAGTTTTCTGTTAGGCGCTTCATGGCCTGTTTGTTGTTCGATTGAATGCTGGGCACCAAGGCGAGGGGCTTTTCCAACACCTTTTCAAGCGTCTGCTCAAAGTAGGCGGCACTCCGCTTGACACGCTCTAGGAATTCTTCCTCGCGTAGTGCTTCTATCGTCATCTGCTGGATCTTCGTGATCCATTTGTCGGCCACAGTGATCACCTGCTGCTTATAATCCTCCAACGCCCGTTTGTGGAGTTCGGCGATGTCAGTAAAACTGTGATAGAAAAACTCCGTGATCAGCCTGCTCAGATACTCCTCGCGATAGAGGATGTCCTTGAAGTCGAAGAGTTCCATCAGCAGGTAACGGTAATATTCGTCCTTCAGCGTGGGCAACTGTTCGATGCTCCGTTGGGCGGCCTCTTCCTGATGCGAGATATAGGTCTCCACACGCGTATCACTGATGATGGCATGTGGCGGAATCTGTGAGGCGAGCACCATCCCTTCGAGTGTCTTGCAACGGCTCAGGGCCACATACACCTGTCCAGGGGCAAACGACAGACTGGCGTCGATGATGGCGCGCTCGAAGGTCAGGCCCTGACTCTTGTGGATGGTGATGGCCCACGCCAGTCGCAGGGGCAGTTGCGAGAACTTGCCCAGCACCTCCGTCTCTATCTCGCGCGTCTCCTCGTTCAGCGTGTAGCGTGAGTTCTCCCACTCCAACGGTTCCACCTCGATGGCCTCGTCGTCACCAGGACAATACACCTGCAGACGACTGCTGTCAGCGTATGTCACATGTCCGATGCGTCCGTTATAATAAAGATGGTTACCCGATGGGTCGTTCTTCACGAACATCACCTGCGCCCCCACCTTCAGCGTCAACGTCTCGGCCGTAGGGTAGGAATACTCAGGAAAGGTGCCGTCGATTCTCGCCTGATAAGTGTAGGCCTGTCCGGACAACTTCTGTAGTTCCGTCTCGTTGTAGTTATTAGCCATCTGATTGTGCGTAGTCAGACGGATATAGCCCTCTTCAGGCTTGGGGATGAAGGCGGGTTGATAGCGGCTATTCAATAAGGTCAGGTCTTCCGTCGTGGGATGTCCCTCACGGATATGGTTCAGCAGCGTCAAGAAGACATCGTCCTGCTGTCGATATACCTTCTCCAGTTGGATGGTCACGTAGTCGATCAGTGCCAACGCCTTCGAACCGAAGAAATAGGGCGTGTCGTAGTAGGGACTGAGCATCCGCTCGTCCTCAGGTGTCACTACGGGCGTCAACTGCTGCAGGTCACCGATCATCATCAGTTGCACCCCACCAAAGGGTTTGTATCTGTCGCGATAACGGCGCAGCACACTGTCGATGGCATCGAGCAGGTCGCTGCGCACCATTGATATCTCGTCGATGATCAGCAGGTCGAGCGAAGAGATGATCTTGCGCTTCTCCTTACCGAAGTCGAACTTGGACTCGATCTTTGCACCAGGCACGAAGGGCGAGAAGGGCAGTTGGAAGAACGAGTGGATGGTCATGCCGCCTGCGTTGATGGCAGCCACACCTGTAGGTGCCACCACGATACAGCGCTTGCTGCTCTGTTCCACGACGGTCTTCAGGAAAGTGGTCTTTCCCGTTCCTGCCTTGCCCGTTAAGAAGATGCTGCGCCCCGTGTGCTCCACGAAGTCCCACGCATGGCATAACTCCTGGTTTTGTTCCATAGTAATCGATTTTTTGAGTGTTCTAATTGGTATAGACCGATTTTTCTTGCTGAAGGCCGTCTATCAGATAAGCGTCGCCTTCTTTTATGACAGTCAGAAGGACGTCATATTCGTAATTGGTGTATTTGATTTCAATCAGGAAATGGTTTTCGTCGCAGATCTTGACCTGACGAGACACCAGTTCGCCAGCATCTCCACCACCTTCATAAAAGAAGAGCCATGTGGCCAGACACTCGCCCTCACAGTCGTAGTCGTAGGAATCTTTCAATAACTGGAGAACGTTGGGGGTAATGTACTTCTTGACATAAGCATAGTCAAGGATGTCTTCAAATCCGGCATAGAAATTCTCTACGAATGCTTTCTTGGTGTTCGTTTCATTCTCTTGGTTGGTTTTTGGCGTCACAGCGTAACACTTCAAAGACAGCATGAAAGATACTGCCAGGGTAAATAACATCGTTTTCATTCCTTTTTGCATTGTTGTTTTTACTATTCCGCTGCAAATTTAAGAAAAAACAATCTTATCAGCAATCTTTATTCGAAGAAAATTCGTATTTAGCCGTAACACAATTGCTCCTGACCCCTCTTGTGCATGGCCCTCTTGGAGAGCGAGAACTAGAATTTTTGAAAAACAGGGTGTCAGGGTGACAAAACCCTTTGTACATCGGCATCTGCACCCAGTTTGAAGGGTGTCAAGGGTGACAGGAGGGTGTCAGCATTGACTATTCGCTGAATTCTCTCGAGAATTGAAGCAAAAAGCAGTCCTTTAGCATCGCCAGGAGCCTCTTAACGATTCAATTCTCGAGAGAATTGAAACACAAGAATACCTATCACCCTCCTGTCACCCTTGACACCCTCAAAAAGAGGGTGCATCCCCTGTGTTTATCGGCATTCTGTCACCCTGACACCCTCAAACACAAAAAATCACATGCATATACAACGGGATATCTCACATGTCTGCCTAAACATTCCCTAAATAGATATGCTGGATGCCAGCGTCGAGGGCGATCTGCTTGGCGGCCTTGAGAGTCTGGACGGGCGTGGGAAGGATATCCTGCATCTTGTAGCGGGGGAAGAAACGGCTGAAGTGGAGGGGCGTCTCTGCGAGACCGTTGCTGACGAGCCATTGGCACATCTGGCGGATCATGTCCATGTCGTCGTTGACGCCAGGGATGACGAGGTTGGTGAGTTCGATCCATACGCCCGCTGCCCTCGTGGCGAGGATGGTGTCGAGCACTGGCTGTAGGTGTCCTCCACTGACGCGCTGGTAGATCTCGTCGCTGAACGATTTCAGGTCGATGTTGGCAGCATCGAGGTGGGGCAGGAGGTCAGCCAGCGGCTCCTGACAGACGTAACCAGCCGTGACGAGGATATTCCAAAGACCTTTTTCATGCGCCAGGCGCGCCGTGTCTGTCACATATTCTATATAGGTAAGGGGTTCCGTATAGGTATAGGCGATGCCAGGACAGTGGTGCTTCTGACAGAGACTGACGATCTGCTCTGGTGTGAGGTCGTAGTGATCCACCTCGTCAGGAGCGACCTGAGAAATCTCATGGTTCTGACAGTTCAGACAACGGAAGTTACAGCCCGTACAGGCGAGGGAGAGACAGGTGGTGCCAGGATGGAAGTGGTAGAGGGGTTTCTTCTCGATGGGATCGATGGCTAATGAACAGGGTTTGGCATAGACCTCGCTGACGAGCACGCCGTCGTGGTTGCGACGACTGCGACAACGGCCCGTCTTGCCATTCGCGATATGGCAATGGTGCGGACAGAGCAGGCACTCGACAGCGCCATCGTCCAATCGTTGGTAATACCTACACTCCATCAGAACACGATTGCTTCATAGACGTAGAGTTCTGCATCTCGCCAGCCGTCCCAACCTAATCCCGCCTTGTCCTGCGAGCAATGGCCCACAAACTCTTCCTTCGTCCAGTTTACTTCGTCTGCCACCTGGGGCAAGAACGTGCCACTGCGGTAGCCCTTGCGGATATAGATGCCATGACGGTGCAACTGGAACTCGTCGAGGCTCTGGATGCGACGCATAGGGGTAAGGACGGAGATCTCGATGTCGAGATCGTCGAGTTCGTCACGGGTTACTGGCATGAAACGGGGATCTTCGAAAGCAGCGGCGCGCGCCATCTCCGCGACGATCTCATGCAGAGGCGTGTCCTCACCGAAGTGGCCGATGCAACCACGCAGACGGCCCTGTTTGTGGAGGGAGACGAAGGCACCGCACTTTGATGAGAGGTGAGGGGTGAGAGTGGAGGGGTGAGAGATGGGCTTGTTGTCAAGACTGTCCTTGATGCTTTCGTAGGCGATCTTCTTCAGCATTTGTTTCTCATCATCGGAGAGGGTAAAACTCTTTTTCTCACCTCGCAGGATGGCAAAGGCGTGGTATCCCACCACACGGCTATGGTCGTGGTTGTCGATGTCGCCGGAGTTCTGGTACATGATGTGCTTCACCTGATACTGGCCGTCAAGCATGAGCATCAGTGTGATGATGGGGAACTCGCCACAGGCACTCGTCGCGAGGTTACGGATGCCACTCCGCTCGTTGGCCTCGATGGTGGCAATGAACTGCTCCACATCGCCAGTCTCGATGGCCTTGCCCGTCTTGGCATCCACAGTCTTGGCATCCTCATACGACGGATAATGGGAGAAGTCGCTGCTGATCACGAAGAGGTTCTCGTCCGTCAGCCAGGGCTTCAATACCTCGGCCATGCGCTTCAGTTTCGAGAAGTCGTTGGTGGATATAATGATAGGTACGATGGGCGGCACGTCCTTGAACCGTCTTTGCAGGAAGGGCAGTTGCACCTCTAAACAATGCTCGCGGTCATGAGCCTTGGGCTGATAGGAGAAGACGCTATCGGCTTCGATGAGTTGGCGAGCCACCTCACGATCCACAGGCACATGACCCAATGGCGTGGCGTAATAATCCACCTCGCCATTCACGGAGGCCCCATTCAGCCACTCGTGATGACTCGGTCCCAAGAGGAAGATCCGCTTGTAAGGCTTCTTGGGGTTGAGTTGGGCGTAGGCAGAGGCCGCCACATTGCCAGAGAAATAATAGCCTGCGTGGGGTACGATCAATGCTGCCACACTATCTAATTTCTGATCATTGGCATGGCGTGCCAACAGACTGTCAATCTCGTGGCTCAGCAACTGGGGATTACCCTCGTAGAATCGTCCCGCCTGTGTGGCTGGTCTCACCACAGGCACCTTCGTCTGTCCGTTACAAGAATTCATCATCATGATTGTCGTTAGGATGAGTAATACTGACTTCATACGTTATTGTCTTTGGGCAAAGGTACGAATAAGTGCGCATAAATCCAAATAATATCACGAAAATCTCTGGTTTTGAACAAATCGGAAAGGATTTGAACGAATCGGAAAGGGAGAAAACGGTTTTGAACATAGGCGAAAAACAAAAGAACGGGGGAGAAAGGCAGTATGAGAAAAAATATCTACTTTTGCACTTGGAAATTCAAAAATTTTTTGTATCTTTGCAACGATATGTGTAATAACTAAAATATAAAAGAAACAATGAAAATTTCGATTCATCAGATTAGTTTGGTAGTTATGGCTGTGGCCGTATTATGCGGCTATAGCCTTCGTTTGTCTGCTCAGACACTGACAGCAGAAACCATCGACGAGGTGATTAACGCCATGACACTCGAAGAGAAGTGCCATCTGGTACTGGGATGTGGTATGCATTTCAACGACGATGCCAAGTTCCCAGGCACTGCTGGCAGCAGTTTCGGCATTGCCCGTCTGGGTATCCCTGAGACCTATTGCGCTGACTCCCAGCAGGGTCTGCGCATGGACAGCAAGCGCGCTTGGGACCATCGCGACTATTATCCCACGGACTTCGTGGCTTCGATGACACTCGCCTCGACATGGGACCGTGAGGCCGCTTTCAAGGTGGGACAGGGCATCGGCAACGAGGTGAAGGAGTTTGGACTCGACTGGATCCTGTCACCCTCGATGAACCTGATCCGTAATCCGCTCTGTGGTCGTAACCATGAGTACTACAGTGAGGATCCCTATCTCTCTGGTACCATCGCCGCTGGTTATGTGAACGGTGTGCAGAGCGAGGGAACGGCTGCCTGTCCGAAGCACTTCATCGCCAACAATCAGGAGACGAATCGTAACAATAACATCTCGCAGATCTCCCAGCGCGCACTCCGCGAGATCTATCTGAAGGCTTTTGAGATCATGATCAAGGAGAGCAACCCCTGGACCATCATGACCTCTTATAATAAACTGAATGGTCCGTATGCCTTGCAGAACTATGAACTGCTGACCACCATCGTCCGCGACGAGTGGGGCTGGAAGGGTATGTATGTCTCTGACTGGAATGCTGGCGACGACGCCGTAGCCGCCATGAAGGCAGGTAACGATATGCTGCAGCCAGGACAGGACAGACAGTATCAGGCTATCCTCGCTGCCGCCAAGAGTGGCGAACTGTCGATGGACATCCTGAACGCCAACGTGAAGCGTATCTTGGAATATGTGGTGAAGACACATAACTTCAAGAAGGTTGGTCACCAGTGTCAGGAGGCAGCAGGTCACCAGTGCAACAAACCCTGTTGCGTGCCGATGTGTTCTGAGAAGAATCTGAAGGCTCATGCCCAAGTGGTGCGTGAGGTAGGTGCCGATGGTATCGTACTGTTGAAGAACAGCGGTATCCTGCCTTTGACTGGTAAGAAGGTGGCGCTCTTTGGTTGTACTTCCTACGACTGGATTTCTGGCGGTTCTGGTTTCGGAGGCACTTCCGTAGGTCACTATACCGTATCGCTCATTGAGGGAATGCGTTCGGCTGGCTATGAGGTGTATAAGCCGCTCATCGGTATCTACACCAAGCATATCGCTGACGAGGAGAAGCGCCTGTTCCCCAACGGTCGTCCTCCCTTCTCGCTGATGCCTCCTGCCCGTGCTGAGGAGAAACTGTTTACGACTGACGAACTGAATGCCGCCATTGAGGGCAGCGACGTCGCTATCATCTCACTGGGTCGTAAGAGTGGTGAGGCAGCTGACCGTAGCGAGGCTGACTTCTACTTGAAGGAGTATGAGGAAATGCTGATCAAGGCCGTGAGCGAGGCTTATCATGCCAAGGGTAAGAAGGTGGTGGTGCTGCTCGACATCTGCAGTCCTATCGACGTGGCTTCCTGGCAGGATCAAGTGGATGCACTGGTTTGCACCTGGCAGGGTGGTCAGGAGAGTGGTTTCTCCGTGGCCGACGTACTCTCTGGCAAGGTGAATCCTTCTGGTAAGCTGCCCATGACCTTCCAGATTAAATATGGTGATGCCTACGCAGATAAGAACTTCCCTGCCAATGTCGATGACAAGACCTTAGGCGCCATGTTCATGTGGGGCTACAACAAGGACGCTGCCCCCAAGGATCGCAAGCCCGAGGCCAATATCGACTTCACCAACTATGAGGAGGATATCTATGTGGGTTATCGTTATTTCGACTCCTTCGGCAAGCCCGTGGCCTATCCCTTCGGCTTTGGCCTGAGCTATACTACCTTCGGCTACGAGAACCTGAGCGTCAGTGAGGCTGGTGGTATCTATACCGTGAAGGTGGATGTGAAGAATACTGGTGACAAGGCTGGTCGTAACGTGGTAGAGTTGTTCGTGGCTGCTCCCAATAGCAAGAAGACCAACAAGCCTGAGAAGGAACTGCGCAACTATGCCAAGACCAAACTGTTGCAGCCTGGTGAGACGGAGACCGTCACGATGACGGTTGCTACTGAGGACCTTGCCTCGTTCAATGAGAAGGCTTCTGCCTGGAAGACGGACGCTGGTGTCTATACCTTTATGATCTGTTCATCGGCCAATGATGTGGAGGCCAAGGCTACTGCCAAGGTGAAGGCCTGGACCAAGAAGGTGAACAACGTGATGAAGCCCAACGTGAAACTGAATCTGCTGCGCAGATGAAACATGAAACATTAAAGATTAAACATTATATAAACGTTTTATGAGAAAGTCAATTTTAGTGATGGCTCTGGCAATGGTTTGCCTCGGAGCCTTGGCACAGGAGAAACTCTTCAACAGTGCCAGTGTTCAGTCTCCCGTCGTCAATAAGGACGGTACAGTGACATTCAACCTCTTTGCTCCGAAGGCCGTGAAGGTCGAGGTGACAGGTGACTTCCTGCCCACACAGCCCATCCAGATCGAGGGCTATGGCACGTATGATGCTCCCGGTGTGGCTCAGTTGAAAGAAGGTAAGAACGGTGTATGGACCTATACCACCGACAAACTGGCTCCTGAGATGTACAGTTACACCTTTAACATCGACGGCATGACGGGCGTGAAGGATCCTGCCAACATCTATGTGAACCGTGACATCGTGTCGTTCACCAATATCTTCATCGTCAGCGACGAGAAGGGTGACAAGGGTGATCTCTATAGCGTGAACGAGGTGCCTCATGGCAACCTAAGCAAGGTATGGTACAACAGTCCCACCCTGAAGATGCAGCGCCGTATGACCATCTACACGCCAGCAGGCTACGACAAGGGTGGTAAGTACCCTGTGCTCTATCTGTTGCACGGTGCTGGTGGCGACGAGAATGCCTGGAGCGAACTCGGACGTGCTGCCCAGATCCTCGACAACCTGATTGCCACTGGTAAGGCTAAGCCCATGATTGTGGTGATGCCAAATGGCAACCCCAACTGTCAGGCAGCCCCTGGCGAGTGGTCATTCGGTATGTACACACCTGGCTTCCGCGATGGTGGTACTGGTCCTAAGGAGCCTGCTGTGGCTACGATCCCTGAGAGTTTTATGGATATCGTAAATTATGTGGATGCCAACTACCGCACCCTGAAAGATCGTGCTCACAGAGCAATCTGTGGTCTGTCAATGGGTGGTGGACATACTTTCCATGTCAGTCTGCTTTACCCCAATAAGTTCGACTACTACGGTCTGTTCTCTGCTGGTCTACATTTGGCCAAAGGCGGTTATCAGGATTCGTTTGCCGAACAGATCAAGGCCAATCCTGAGTTCGAACAGCAGAGCGCACGCCTCTTTGCCAGCAAGCCCAAGCTCTATTGGATGGGTATGGGTAATACTGATTTCCTCTATCAGAGCACTGTCGATCTGCGTGCCTACTGGGATAGCAAGGGCTACAAGTATGAGTATGTAGAGACCGATGGTGGTCACATCTGGCGCAACTGGCGCATCTATCTGACGATGTTCGCCCAGAAGATCTTCAAGTAAAAAAAAGAATCCCCGCCATGTGGCGGGGATTTCTTTTACTTACTCAGGTTCTGGATGAACTCCCATTCACTCTCATAGGACTTCACCTTGATCCAAGTGTGGTGTGTCACGATATACTCAGAAACACCTACATACGACGCGGCACCTTTGTGCCAGTCGTAAGTGTAACCCAACTGGGTCCAAGGCAGTGGCGTGTCGTCTTCGTAGGCTGAATAAATGCTGAGACGATACCACTCACGGAAGTTGGTTTCTCCCACCTTGTAATTCTCATCTGCGTATGCAGGGAACTCCAGACTGGTGGAAGTCGTGGTGATGTCAGGATCGTGGGCAGGACGGAAGATGCCTGCAGGATCAGCATAGAACTGTACCATGATATTATAGTCGCAGTCAGGGCTGAGGCCATACATCTGCAACATTCTCATGTGAGCCCCAATGCTGTCGAGGCCCTCGTACTCAGCAGCACGGTCCTTCCAGTCCAGCGGCAGTGAAGCCCAGGTGCCCAGTTCACGGTCGATCTGATACACATCATCACGTCCGAAGAAACGTGCCAGACGACTCGAATCCACCAGTGTCACCATCAGTACCATGTCTTTACCGTCGAAGTTGGCCCACTCCTGTCCGGGATAGTCCTTCTTAATGGGCATCAACTGGTTGGAGATCTTGGTGGAATCCAACTGCTTGGCGTCTTCGATGGACTCTGCCAACTGAGCCCACAACAGTGAGTCGTTCTGATACCAGGCGATACCTTCCTCTTCAGTCTCTACAGGCTGTTGCCTGTTAATCCAAAAAAAACAGCCACCCAGTACTGAGAGTACTAGGATGGCTGTCATGATAATCTTCTTCATAAGAGCGTCTTATGCAAAAGGATTCTCTGTGGGATAGAAATTGCCCTTCGGGAAGTTGTAGTCGATCTCGTCAACGGGGATACCCATGTACTTGAGAACCTCCCAGAGATACTTACCCTGATGGCCGAACATCACGGCGCAGTGGTGTGGGTAGTGCTTCTCGATGAGGACGTGACGATAGAAGCGGCTCATGTTCTTGATACCGAAGATACCGATAGAACCGAATGAGCGTGTAGCTACAGGAATAACCTCGCCCTGAGCGATGTAAGCGCGGAGCTTGGTGTCAGCAGTACTCTGCAGACGATAAACTGTAGCCAGACCGGGCTGGATGTCACCCTCGAGGGTACCGTTGGTAACCTCAACAGGCAGAGCGCGAGCCATAATGCGCTGGAAGCACATCTGGCAGTTGCAAACCTTAGAAGAAGCGGTGTTACCACAGTGGAAGCCCATGAAGATCTCCTTCTCTGTATAGGTATCGCAAGCAAACTTCTTGCCCTTGATGCTCTCCTCGTACATATCGGTAGGTACGGTGTTGTTGATGTCGAGCAGGGTAACGGCATCCTCAGAGATACATGTTCCGATGTACTCAGACAGAGCGCCATAGATATCAACCTCGCAAGCTACGGGGATACCACGGCTGGTGAGACGGCTGTTCACGTAGCAAGGTACGAAACCGAACATGGTCTGGAAGGCAGGCCAGCACTTGTTAGCCATAGCCACAAACTGACGAGAACCCTTGTGACCCTCGATCCAGTCAGTCAGCGTGAGCTCGTACTGAGCCAACTTAGGCAGCACTGAAGGAATCTTGTTACCGTGACCCAACTCAGCAGCCATATCCTTCACAACATCGTCGATACGAGGATCGCCCTGGTGCTTCTGGAAAGCCTCGAGCAAGTCGAGCTCTGAGTTCTCCTCAATCTCCACGTCGAGATCATAGAGGGCACGGATAGGAGCATTACAAGCCAGGAAGTTGTTTGGACGAGGACCGAAGCTGATGATCTTGAGGTTCTGCAGACCTACGATAGCGCGGGCGATGGGCAGGAACTCATGGATCATCTCAGCGCACTGAGCAGCATCACCAACGGGCTCCTCAGGAATATAAGCGCGAGTCTTACGCAGAGAGAGAGCCTGGCTGGCGTTCAGCATACCGCAGTAAGCATCGCCACGACCGTCAATCAGGTCGTTCTGAGTCTCCTCAGCAGCAGCGCAGAACATGGTGGGACCCTGGAACCAGTCAGCAATCATGGTCTCAGAAATCTCAGGACCGAAGTTGCCGAGGTAAACGCAGAGGGCGTTACAACCAGCCTTCTGTACATCAGCAAGAGCCTGCTGAGCGTGGATTTCACTCTCCACGATACAGATAGGACACTCGTAGATACCATCCTTACCGAACTTCTTTTCATACGCAGCGATAACAGCCTTGCGACGGTTAACTGCCAGTGACTCAGGGAAACAGTCGCGAGAAACGGCGACAATTCCAATCTTAATTACAGGTACGTTGTTCATAATGTATTTGTTAAAAATGTAGTAATGCTTAATTGCAGGCTGCAAAGATAGGAAAAAAAATTGGAATTAATAAACTCTTTATGTTAATTATGTAAAATCAGTGCAGACTGGGGGCTGACAATGACCTTATCACCCTGAATATTACCGAGTCCCTGCTCGTTGATCACACCGTCACAGCACACTTCGGTATAGGTGCCTTGGGGAATACTGACCTCTGAAGATGTCTTGTTGGCATTGAGGATGACGATGATGTCACGCCAGTCATCGCGGCCAGCGTAATTTTTCAGGCGATAGGCGATAACGCCCTGAGGCACAGAAAGAAACTCCAAATGCTTGCGCACGAGATCGGCATTGCCCAGACGGAAAGCCGGGTGGTTTTTGCGCAATGCTATCAGGTTCTTGTAGTACTCGAACACCTGCGGATACTTCGCCTTGTTACCCCAGTCCAGATGGTTGATGCTGTCAGGCGACTCGAAGGAGTTATGCACCCCCTTCTTGTTGCGCAACAGTTCCTCGCCACTGAGCATGAAGGGCACACCCTGAGAGGTGAAAACGGCCGTCTGGGCTAGCAGATCAAGACGAACCAACTCTTCCATTTGACTATTTGACAATTGACCATTGGACGATTTCAATGAAGGGATGCTGGCCTTTAGGCGATCGACGAGACACATGTCGTCATGACAACTCACGTAACTGATCATCTGCGTGGGCTCCAGTGCCCAGGGCTCTTGAGCGTAGTTCACCTTTGTCATATCCACTTGCGGATGGTCAATGGCTCCGACAATACCATACTTCAGACTTTCGCTCTCGCTGCCGTCAGCAAGCCATGCGGCTTTGGTGTCATCGGAGAAAGGACCACGCAGCGCATCGCGGATCTCGTCGGAGAAGGCAGCAATGCGAGGCATCTGTGGAATGTTGGCCTTCATGCCAAGTAGGTCGTTGGGGATAGCACAAGATCCTGCGCTCCATCCCTCACCATAGATAAAAATGGTGGGGTCGATGGCATCTACGGCTTGGCGGATGGCATTCATTGTTTCGATATCGTGGACACCCATCAGGTCGAAACGGAAGCCGTCGATATGGTATTCGTTGATCCAGTATTTCACGCTCTCGATCATAAAGCGGCGCATCATCGGCTGGTCACTGGCCGTCTCATTGCCACAGCCAGAGCCGTTGGAATATTCGCCAGTAGCCGTCTTTCTATAGTAATAATCAGGATAAGTACGCTGGAAATTGGAGTGCTCAATGTCGTAAGTATGGTTATACACCACGTCGAGGATCACACGGATACCAGCATCATGAAGGGTTTTCACCATCTGCTTGAACTCGCGGATGCGAACCTCGGGCTGGTAGGGATCCGTAGAGTAGCCACCCTCAGGCACGTTGTAGTTCACGGGGTCGTAGCCCCAGTTGTATTTGTTGTCGGCGAGGCGTGTCTCATTCACAGAACCATAGTCATAACTGGGTAGAATATGAATGGCATTCACACCGAGGCTCTTCAGGTGGTCGATGGCCCAGGGCTCGGTCAGTGCGAGGAACTTACCGGGGTACTTGGCATCCTTACGGGCGATGGAAAAGTCACGGTGGTGCATCTCGTAAATGATGAGGTCGGCAGGTGATTTGGTAACAGGATGTTCGTCGTAACACCAATGCTCGGGGTTGGTCTTGGCCATGTCGATGATGGCACCGCGCTTACCATTGACACCCACAGCCTTGGCGAACACACCTGGGCATTCGCCCTTGCCGATATCGAAGGTGTAGAACTTACCCATCAGGTCGCCCTTCACGGTGGCGGTCCATTGCTCATCAGCCGTTTTCGTCATTTTGACGGTCTTGGCGGCTTTGCCGTCCAGTCCTTCCTTGTAAATACGTACAGTGACTTTCTTCGCATCATTGGGGGCGAAGAGTGAGAACACGGTTTTTTCTGGGGTATAATCCACCTCCTTAAATGTCTGTGCTGCTACTGTCCTGGGCATCAGCAAAGACAAGAATCCTGCAAATATCAAAGTCTTCATTTTAGGTTATTTACTGATTATCGCCACAAAGATAAGAAAAAAACAGGAAAAATGGTTGTTTTTCCTAAAAATTATTGTATCTTTGCGGTGTGCAAACGTTATCAGTATTTATGCGATTACACTTAACGACCTTCTTGCTGTTCCTGTCGGCTACCCTTTGGGCACAGACTCCCGACATCGAATCGTGCTACAAACAGATAGATCAGGCCATCGCCGAATCGCCCCGATATGTGGCTCAGCGAGAGGCGAAGATAACATCTGCGCGCCATGCCTTTGAACGGACTACTGGTCGTCAGAAATATGAAGAAGGTTACCGACTCTACGAACTCTACCGGCCCTTTGTAAGCGATTCTGCCATTTGGTTCATCCGTCAGTGTATCATGTTGGCGGAACAGTTGGGCGACCAGTCCGCATCGGTACGTTGCAGATCGCAGTTGGCCATCCGTTGTACGAACATCGGTATGTACGACGAAGCCCTCAATATCCTCGACTCCATCCGGTTGCCAGACCCTATTGATCAGGATGCCCTTGGCATGTACTATGAGGCTTATAATGGTGTATATAGTGAATTGAGTTATTATACACGTCTCGCAGATATGCAGAAGAGTTATCTCGACAAGGCCTATTATTATGAAAGGCTGATGTACGGGAAACTACCGCCTACCTATGAGGCTTGTTTTCTGAAGCGTGAGCAGCGGGCTCAGGGCGAAGGCGATCTCAAGACGTCGATGGCCATCAACGACGAGTGGCTCAAGACGGTAGAGCCGGGTAGTCATCCCTATGCCATGGTGGCTCTCTACCGATATATCGAATATAAACTACAGGGAGACTCAACACAGATGATGTTCTGGTTGACGGAGTCTGTACTGGCTGATATCCGCAATGCCGCCATGGACCAAGGCTCGATGTGGGAACTGGCCAACGAACTGATGTTGAAAGGCGACATCGACCGTGCCTCCCACTACATCAGTTATACCAGTGACTGTGCCAACCGTTATGGTTCGCGCCAGCGTAACTGGCAGATCGCCCCATTACTGTCGCAAATTGCTAAGAACTACAAGGCTCAGAGTGAGCGCACCACCCATCAACTCTGGATGACGCTCGCCGCTATCAGTATCCTTGCCCTGTTGTTGCTCGTGGCCCTCTTCCTCGTTCATCGCCGTAACAAACAGTTGGATACCGCCCGGAATACCTTGAAGACTTTCAATGATGAACTGGCAGAAGCCAATAGTCAACTTGCCACACAAAAGGACGAACTGGCGGCCCTTAACTCTCAACTGTCAACGCTAAACTCTCAGCTCACTGAGAGTAACCGTGTGAAGGAGGAGTATATCGGACGTTTCATGAGTCTTTGTGCCCAGTATATCGACAAACTCGACAACTATCGTAAGATGGTGAACAAGAAGATGAAGAACAAGGAACTCGAAGACCTCTTCCGGATGTCGAAATCGACTGAACTGAAGGAAAAGGAACTCGAAGAACTTTATGAGAACTTTGACACCGTGTTCCTGCACCTCTTCCCCAATTTCATCGACGACTTCAATGCCCTGTTACAACCAGAGATGCAGATACACCCCAAAGAGAACCGGTTGACCACCGATATCCGTATCTTTGCACTGATCCGTCTGGGCTTTGAAGACTCATCGAAGATTGCCGAGTTCCTGCATTATTCGGTGAACACCATCTACAATTATCGTGCCCGTATCAAAAACGGGGCTTTGGGCAATCGTGAACAGTTTGAAGCGAAGGTCAAAACATTGTAGAAGTGCTTTCTGAGGTCATTTTTGTCGTTTATTGTCAAAAATACACCTCTATATCCTGTCCACTCTTTTTTAGTTTTGCAAAATATGTATATAGCTAAAAGCCAGTTATATACGTTTTTATTAGTACTCTAATCGTCCACTTTTCCAGTTAACCTTCTCGAGACGAATACCTTTTTTATCTAATTTTGCATCCGAAAACCATTAGCAGGTACATTCTAATTTCAATATTAACAACTTAACTAAAAAAGTATGAAAAAAAGCAGGTTTCTATTGTTGTCGTTGGCACTGATCGTGTCGATGGTAACTCGAGCCCAAGGAATCTTGGGAACTGTGACAGACGATCTTGGGGAGCCCGTCATCGGAGCTTCCGTCGTTGAGAAAGGTAACCCCCAGAACGGTACCATCACCGATATTGATGGACAGTTCACACTGAACGTCAACGAGGGTACACCTATTATTATTAGTTATATTGGCTACCTCACTCAGGAGGTGAAAGCCAGTAGTAACATGACCGTCGTGATGAAGGAAGACGCCCAGACCTTGCAGGACGTCGTTGTCATCGGTTACGGTGTTCAGAAGAAGAGCGTTGTGACGGCTTCTATCGCCAAGGTGAGTGCCGAGGATTTGGAAGGTAAGACACGTCTGCGTGCTGACGATGCCTTGAAAGGTATGGCTGCTGGTGTGAACGTTACCTCTTCTTCTGGTCAGCCTGGTTCGCAGTCGATGATCCGAGTACGTGGTACGGGTACCATCAATGACACGAATCCTCTTTATATCATTGACGGTATGCCTGCCGACCAGTATGGTTTGGAGTCAGTGAACCCGAATGATATTGAGAGTATCGAAGTGTTGAAGGATGCAGCGTCAGGTGCCATCTATGGATCACGTGCTGCCAACGGTGTGATTCTGGTAACCACCAAGAAAGGTAAGATGGGTAAGGCCCAGATCAACTACAACTTCAGTTATGGTTGGCAGACGGCTTGGAAGCACCGCGAAGTAACGGGTGCTACTGATTATGCCATTCTTCAGAATGAGAAGTACATCAATGGTGGTCAGGCTCCCCTCTATGCTGACCCCTATAACCTGACAGATGCCAATGGTAATGCCATCAAGGGCTTTGGTACTGACTGGCAGGAACTGCTCTTCAACGATAATGCTCCTATCGTACAGCACGACGTGAGCGTTAGTGGCGCTTCCGAGAAAGTGAACTATTATCTTTCAATGGGTTACTACACTCAGGATGGTATCGTTGGTGGTAATTATGGTAAGTCAAACTACGATCGTCTGACTATCCGTTCTAATAATAACTTCAACATTATCGATGCCACTAAGGAGCGCAACTTCCTGAACAAACTGGATGTCAGTGCAAACCTTTCTTATATGCGTGTTCACAGTACGGGTGTCGATGCCAACTCTACTTGGGGTTCTCCTCTCGGATCAGCTCTCTACCTGGCTCCCACACTGCCCGTTACACTGACAGGCTCTATCGCAGAGGATATGATAAACCAGTATGCTGCATACGACCTCTACAGGGACGAAAATGGTGATCCTTATACAATACCTGGCTTCATTGGATCTTATCAGGAGCAGAACAACCCCATTGCCTTGATGCAGCAGCGTCCTTCACAGGGATGGTCACATAAGTTCATGCCCAAGTTTGCCATTGATCTTCAGTTGTGGGATAATTTGAAGTATCACTTTACATGGAGTGCAGAGCAGTCGTTCTGGGGCAGCGAGTCGGCTACCACTGAGAAGTTCTATTTCTCAGGAAACAATAACTCTGATCATACTCAGGCATCTTCTGAGAAAGCCAACAGCACATCTTGGCAGATCGAGAATACGCTGACCTACGACAAGGAGTTCGGTAAGCATTCTATTGGTGTCGTGCTTGGTCAGTCGGCCCTGAAGTACAAGGGCAGCTATGTTGGTGCCTCTCACTGGAACCTGATCAATGTGAACAAACCTTATGTGGACTACACGACAGGTGGTAGTGTACAGACTACAACGGATGCTGAAGGACATATCATTGGCGTAACTAGTCTTGTAAGCGGATGGGCTGGCCCATACGTGGAGCATCACCTGGCTTCACTCTTTGGCCGTCTGAGTTACAACTATGATGAGAAGTATATGCTGCAGGCTACTATCCGTCGTGACGGATCGAGTCGCTTTGGTTCAAATAATAAATATGGTGTGTTCCCCTCTGTGTCTGTAGGTTGGAACATTATGAACGAGAAGTTCATGGAGAGCACTCGCGATTGGCTGACAAACCTGAAGTTCCGCGCCAGTTGGGGTAAGAACGGTAACGAGAATATCGGTGACTTCCGCTACACGGTGCTCACCACCTCCGGAGGCACCAGTAACTACTACTTCGGCCGTCAGGCTTCGATGGTCTATGGTTCTAAGGCCAACGGACTGGCTAATGAGGATCTGAAGTGGGAGGAGAGTGAGCAGACTGACCTCGGTCTTGACTTCGGATTCTGGAACAACAAGCTGACCTTCACCGTTGATTACTATATCAAGAAGACCAACGGTATGCTGATGACGATGCCTATCCCCTCATACGTAGGTGAAACTAAGCCTATCGGTAACGTGGGTGATATGGAAAACAGCGGTATTGAATTCGAATTAGGTTACAAATTCAATATTAGCGATGCCCATTTCTCTATCAAAGGCAATGCTTCTTATTTGAAGAACAAACTGAAGAATCTGGGTAACGATACGGGATTCCTGAACTATGGCATCAGCCAGTTCAGCGATGGTGGTACACGTGCTGAGAACGCTGAACCATTCCCCTTCTTCTATGGTTACAAGACAGCTGGTGTGCTGCAGAATACTGCACAGGCTGCTGAGTACAATGCCAAGTACGGTTCCAACTCTAATCCTGGTGACCTGATCTTCGTAGATATGAACGGTGACGGAAAGATTACTTCTGACGACCGTACGAAGATTGGTAAGCCGACTCCAGATTGGACCTATGGTCTTAATTTTGATGCTGATTGGAAGGGCTTTGATCTGAACGTCTTCTTCCAGGGCGTCTATGGTGCAGACATCTTTGATGCCACCTGGCGTCAGGATATCGCCTCTGGTAACTATCCCACCTGGGTACTCGACCGCTGGACGGGTGAGGGCACTTCTAACAAACTGCCTCTCCTGAAACTGGGCGATTCTAAGAACTGGGTTTGCAGCGATATTTACATTCAGGACGGTTCCTATCTCCGTCTGAAGAACATCTCACTGGGCTACACCCTGCCGCGTAATCTGACCAAGAAGGCCTACATTGAGCGCCTCCGCGTCTATGTACGTGCAGAGAACCTCTTCACTTGGACCAAGTATTGGGGGTTCGATCCGGAGATCGGTTCCAGTAGCACATCTATGGGAGTTGACTACGGTGTATATCCGCAGGCTCGCACTTGGACGATTGGATTCAATCTCTCACTTTAAGGAATAAAGAATAAAACAATTTAGAATTAAGAGTTATGATTACTAAGAAAATATCCATCATAGCAGGCTTCTGCGCAGCAGCATTCACACTGGCATCCTGCAGTGACGATTTCCTCGAGGTGACGAATCCCACGGGTGAGCCCCTCAACGAATACTATACTGACGACCAGCATCTGAGCGAGTCGTTGACATCAGCCTATGCTCCGTTACACTGGCCCGACTGGGACGGATCGGCTTATAATGACCTGACTTGTGACGCAGAGATCCTGGGCGACGACTTCTGGGTAGGTGGCTCCAGCATCTCAGATAACCAGCACTGGCATAAGCTCTTCAACTTTGAGGGCGATGGCAACAATACCCTTGGTACCCTTTGGGGTGACTTCTATAGTGGCATCAAGCGTTGTAACGATGTGATTCAGTATTGCTCGTGGGGTGGTGGTACGGAAACCAACCGTCGCAGCTATGAGATGCAGGCACGTCTGCTCCGTGTTTATTATTATAGTATTCTTTGGCACTACTATGGCAATGTGCCCTTCTATCTGGAGAACCTCTCTTCTCCCTACACTGCTACTCAACTAACGGCCGACGAGATCTACAACAACCTGTTGCCAGAGTTGGAGGAGATCATCGCTTCTAACGTGCTCCCCATGCGTTGGACTGCTGCTGAGTCTGGACGCGTTTCTCAGGCAATGGCCTACATGCTCTATGCCGAGATGGTGATGTATCAGAACGACAGTGCACGTTACCCGCAGGCCCTCACTTATATGAAGCAGATTATCGGTGATTCCAACTATTCACTGAATCCCGACTTCACCGACCTTTGGTCAGAGAATGGTGAGTGGTGCTCTGAGAGCATTTTCGAGATCAACTATGATGACGATAATGCCCAGCGCGACTGGGGTACACCGCTTCATGCTGGTGGTACTGTATTCCCAACACTCTGTTCTCCTAATACTTGGCCTGGTGGCGAAGGATGGGATACGGGTATGGACGGCTGGGGATTCCTCCCGATGCGACTGGAGACCTATAATATGTATGCTGATAACGATAAGCGTCGTGAAGCTACTTGTTGGGACGTTCGTGGTTACACCTATACGGAACGTTATCAGGACACTCATATCTGGCATGGCAAGTATCGTCCTCAGACAGCCAACTGTCAGGACTGTCCTTCTTCGAAGAACCTGAACTATAACAATAACAAGCGTATCTACCGTTATGCAGAGACTCTGCTCAATGCAGCCGAACTATTGTTGCAGACAGGTGGTAGTGCCTCTGAGGCCGCCAGCTATGTGAATGAGGTTCGCGCCCGTGCTGGTCTTGATGCCCTCAATGGCGTGACTATCGACGACATCCTTAATGAGCGTCACCTGGAGTTCTGTGGCGAAGGTAAGCGTTACTTCGACCTCGTACGTGCTGAGGGTATCAGCGGTGCCACAGAGAAGGCTTCTGTGAAACTCGTGCCCGACACTTATGGCTATCGCACCAACTCCTGGACTGCTAGCAAGAAGCACATTCCTCTGTCTCAGTCTGAGCTCGATGCTGACCCGACACTGGTTCAGAACAACTATTAAGATTAAACATTAAAGATTAAACATTAAAGGATTATGAAGAATCTATTTAAATATTCAATAGGAGTTCTGTTCGCAGGTCTGACGATGACCGCCTGCTCGCCTGATAGTTTTGAAGGCGCAGACATCAACGGGATTCCCACGGTCAATGGTGTTGATTTCCAGATGACCGTTGATCAGGAGACCAACCAGATGATTGCCACTTATACGCCAGTTGCTGGAACTTATCCCATCTGGATCCTGAATGGTACACAGTATTCTACCTTGCAGGAAGTCGGTTATCAGAATCCTGAGGCAGGTGACTATAGTGTTGAACTGAAGCTTGGCAACCGTAATGGTTTCAGTCAGGGTTCGGTTTCAAAGACCTTCACCTTCAACGAGACCAAGGTTGACTACTCTGCCGATTTCCGTCGTCTTTGCAACAAGGAGTGGCGCTTCGCTAATAAGGAGGTCGGTCACCTCGGCTGCGGCCCTGCTGGAACAGCAGGTACGGAGTGGTGGTCTGCCCAGCCCGATGACAAGAAGGACTTTGGTATGTATGATGACCGTATCACTTTCACGGCTGATACCCGCAAGGGCGGTACCTTTAACTATAGTGCTGGCGCAGATGGTCTGACCTACGTGAACACGGGAACCACGAAATGGGGCCATGAGGATGCGGACTGGGACGCTACGATAGGAGACCAGACCTCTACTTGGAACTTTGAGGTCTATGACTGGCAGGATGCCGATGGCAACGTGACCAAGCAGACCTATATCCAACTGGCATCTAACACGGCCTTCCCGTATATCAGTTCTGATGCGCAGTATGAAGATCCGAAGTTCCGCATAGAGTCTATGACGGCTTCCAAGTTGGTGCTCGTCTATGAGACACCTGATCGCAGCATTGCGTGGCGTTTCATCTTCACCAGTGCTGAAGCAGAGACCGTCTTCGAGGGCTTCGATCCGAATAGCGACTTCAACATGTGGAAGGGTATCACTCCCGTCATGTCGTTCTACTATAATCCCGATCCAGGATGGGGTAACGAGCAGACGGCTGCTTTCGAGGCTCTCTTCAAGGGTGGTGACAATGATTATACCGTGACCATACCCGATGCATGTTATGATCGCTGGCAGGCTCAGGTTCACTTCCATACTGATCTGAATATCTCCGCTGCCAATCACTATGACTTCTCTGCCATCTTTAGCAGTGACGTGGATATTAACGGTGTCACCGTGAAACTGACGAATGAGGCAGACAATGATGCCATCATCGATGTCGATAACATTGATCTGAAGGCTGGTGAGGATTATATCTTCTGGAAGAGCGACGTTGAGGGTAAGGATCTCTCACAGGTGAAACTCGTGCTTGACTTCGGTCGTGCTGCAGGTCCTACGGTGGTCAATGTCAGGAACATTGTTCTGAAGGATCATGCTAATGACGATGGCACGAAACTGCCTGAGGATAATCCCGGTGGTGGCGAGGAAGATACACCGACGATGGACTGGAACTACGAGAGTGGTGTAAATCTCTGGAAGGCTGTTGATGACGGTTCGATGTTCGATGCTTTCGGCTACTACTTTGCTGACGACAGTTGGTCTCCGATCGCCTTTAGCGAAGCTACCCACAGTGGCGATGCTTATGAGATCACACTTCCTGAGGGTCTTGGTGGCAGCCAGTGGCAGGGTCAGTTCCACATCGACACCAAACTGACGGCCAGTGCCTCGAAGGCTTACAACTTCTACCTCGTGATGGAGGCAGATCAGGACTGCCCTAGTGTAACCTTCAAGCTTACCGACTCTGGCGATTCCAACTTCTTCATCGAGGAGCGTAACGACGTGAAGGCCGACGTGCCTTTCGTACTGAAGCGTGAGGGCGTGACCCTGAAGGAAGGTACTGATGCTTCTGCCATCCGTTTGTTCTTCGACTTCGGTGGCTCACCCGCAGGTACCCATATTAAGATCAGCAAGATATACTTCGAGGAAGCCGTCGTGTTGAACTATGACGATGCCGACAACCTATGGAAGGCTGTTGATGACGGTTCTGTAGCCAGCAAGTTTGGATACTACTTTGCTGACGACAACTGGAGCCCCATCGATTTTAGCGAGGTTACTCACAGTGGTGATGCTTATGAGATCACTCTTCCTGAGGGCCTCGGTGGCAGCCAGTGGCAGGGACAGTTCCACATCGATACCAATCTCACTGCCAGTGCCTCGAAGGCTTATCACTTCCAGTTGGTGGTGGAAGCCAACGATGATTGCCAAGGTGTTACCATCAAGCTCACCGACGCTGGCGATACCAATTTCTTCTGCGAAGGGCGTCATGACATCAAGGCCGACGAGCCATACGTCTATACCCTGAAGGGCGCCACCCTGAAGGAAGGCATCGATGCCTCGTCTATCCGCCTGTTCTTCGACTTCGGCGGCTCGCCAGCAGGAACTAAAGTCAAGATCAGTAAGATAGTTTTCAAAGAAGCACAATAAATGAAACGATTCATGCTTAATACATTATTGCTCTCTCTCGCCGTGGCCCTTTGGGGCTGCGGTGGGGGTGGCGACGATCCGGAACCGGCTGCGCCTGTCATCACCACATCGCCTGAAACGATCAACGCTTCTGCCAGTGGAGGTACCTATACGATTAGCGTAACAACCACAGGCAAGGAATGGGGCGTGTATGTTGAGGGCGACTTTTTGAAAGCAACAGCCCTGTATGCGACAAACTCAGTGTCTGTCATTGTCGAGGAAAATCCCAATACCGAGGTACGTACGGGAAAAGTCGTTATTATGTCAGGTGTAACCCGCAAAAGTATCAGCGTGAATCAGACAGCCGCAGAAAAGTCCATCTACAATGCCCCTGAAGGCTATTCGCTGGTATGGCATGACGAGTTTGAGTCAGGCTCGGAACTGAACCAGGACGACTGGACTCACGAGGTGAAGAACTCTGGCTGGGTGAACCACGAACTGCAGAACTATGTTAACCACAAGACGCCAGAAGGTGCTCTCGTCACAGAGGTGAAGAAAGGTACGCTGCGTATCACCGCCCTCAAAGAGAATGGTAAGATCTATTCTGGCCGTGTCTATGCGAAGGTGAAGAGTGGTTGGAAGTATGGCTATATCGAGGCTAGTATCAAACTGCCAAAGGGCAAGGGTACATGGCCTGCTTTCTGGATGATGCCCGTGAACTTCAAGTCATGGCCTGCAGACGGTGAGATTGATATCATGGAAGAGGTGGGCTATCATCCCGACTATGTATCGTCGAGCCTCCATGCCAACGCCCATGTCCATTCCAATGGTACGCAGGTGACCAATGAGATGTATTGCAAGGGGGCTGAGGGTGAGTTCCATTCTTACGCAATCCTGTGGACATCAGAGAATATCACTACCTATGTCGATGGCAAGGTCCAGTTGAACTATGATAACCGTGGCCTGGGGCGTGACGACTGGCCCTACGATGATCCCTTCTATGTCATCTTGAACCTCGCATGGGGTGGTGACTGGGGTGGTGCTCAGGGTATAGATGAGAACGCACTTCCTGTCACGATGGAAATAGATTATGTCCGAGTGTTCCAGAAGAAATAACGTTTAAAACTTCATGTAATGAAACAAATTGTAATGTCGGCACTATTGTTAAGCGCTTCAGCGACCACTTTGGCCCAGACCACTCCAATCTATCTCGACGAGTCGAAACCCGTTGAGCAGCGTATCGACGATGCGCTCAATCGCATGACCCTCGACGAGAAGATCGCCGTGATCCATGCCCAGTCCAAGTTCTCGAGTCCTGGTGTGAAGCGCTTGGGATTCCCTGATTTCTGGACGGATGACGGCCCCCACGGCGTACGTCCTGACGTATTGTGGGACGAGTGGGAACAGGCAGGACAGTCGAACGACTCCTGCGTGGCCTTCCCTGCACTCACCTGTCTGGCTGCCACTTGGAATCCGCAGATGGCCCGTCTCTATGGTGAGAGTTTGGGCGAAGAGGCCCTCTATCGCGGGAAGGGTATGATCTTAGGCCCTGGTGTCAACATCAACCGCACCCCACTTGGCGGTCGTAACTTCGAGTATATGGGCGAGGATCCCTATCTGGCCTCACGCATGGTGGTGCCTTATATTCAGGGCCTGCAGTCGAAGGACGTGGCTGCCTGTGTGAAACACTATGCCCTCAACAACGACGAGGAGTATCGCCATCAGGTGAATGTCATCGTCAGCGACCGTGCCCTCCACGAGATCTATCTGCCCGCCTTTAAGGCGGCAGTCACGGAGGCTGGCACATGGGGCATCATGGGTGCCTACAATCTTTATAAAGACCAACACAATTGTCACAATAATATCCTGTTGAACCAGATCCTGAAGCGCGACTGGCAGTACGATGGTGTCGTCGTCTCCGACTGGGGCGGTTGTCACAACACAGAGGAGGCGATCACCAACGGCCTCGATATGGAGTTTGGCTCGTGGACGGACGGCCTCACCATGGGGGCCACCAATGCCTACGACAGTTACTATCTGGCCTTGCCCTATAAACGCCTGATTCAAGAGGGCAAGTACTCCACGATGGAACTCGACGAGAAGGTGCGCCGTATCCTGCGCCTGTTCTATCGCACCACGATGAAACGCCAGAAGCCTTATGGATTCCTCTGTTCTGAGAGTCATTACGACGCAGCCCTGAAGATTGCCCAGGAGGGTATCGTGCTGTTGAAGAACGAGCGCCATTTGTTGCCGCTCGATCTCACGAAGGCCAAGCGCATCTTGGTGGTCGGCGAGAACGCCATCAAGATGATGACGGTAGGCGGCGGCTCCTCGTCGCTGAAGGTCCAGAGGGAAATTCTGCCCCTCGACGGCCTTGTCTCTAAACTCTCCGCTCTCAACTCTCAACTGTCAATAGACTATGCCCGTGGCTACGTGGGCGATACCGTTCAGAGCTACAACGGTGTGACGGTAGGCCGTAGCATCGCGGAAAACCGTAGTGCTGAAGAACTCTTGAAAGAGGCTGTCGAGAAGGCTAAGGGCGTCGACTATGTGATCGTATTCGGCGGTTTGAACAAAAGCAACTTCCAGGACTGTGAAGGACACGACCGCAAAGAGTACGGCCTGCCCTATGGACAGGACCAACTGGTTGAAGCCCTCGCTAAGGTAAACAAGAATCTCGTCTATGTCAACATCTCTGGCAATGCCGTTGCCATGCCTTGGGTAAAACAGGTGCCTGCCATCCTTCAAGGTTGGTTTATCGGTTCTGAGGCTGGTGAGGCCCTTGCCTCTGTTCTTTGTGGCGAGGCGAATCCTTCGGGCAAGTTGCCCTTTACCTGGTATCAGCGTCTCGAAGACTGTGGTGCTCACGCCCTTGGTGCCTTCCCTGGCACATGGCGCGATGACTACAAGATCATCGACGAGGAATACAAGGAAGGCATCTTCGTAGGCTATCGCTGGACAGACAAACAGAATATCCAGCCCCTCTTTGCCTTCGGACATGGCCTGAGCTATACCACGTTTAAGATAGGTAAGGTGACGGCCGACAAGACTTCGCTCACCGCTGACGACAAGATCACCTTTACTATCGATGTGACGAACACAGGCAAGTATGCTGGTAGCGAGACGGTCCAGTTGTATATCAGCGACAAACAGTCGTCTGTGGAGCGCCCCGTGAAGGAACTGAAAGCCTTTAATAAGGTATATCTCCAGCCAGGGGAGACCCGACAGGTGTCGCTGACCATTGATAAGTCTGCCCTGAGTTTCTACAACGACCAGACGGGCGAATGGACGGCAGAGCCTGGCGATTTCGAAGCCATGATAGGTAATTCATCAAGTAATATAATTAGTTGGTTTAGGTTTTCTTATAGTAAGTAGTCGTTTATAATAAACAAAGTGGAAAGCCGGGCTCTGTGAAGAGCTCGGCTTTCATTTGTTATGTTTCCTAAGGAGGAAGAGGATATACAGGAGTGCCATCAGGAGCAGGGTGATTACGACAAATGCAAATATGGTAAGGAATCGTTTGGCGTCCTGGCTCTCTTGGTAATTCTTCTCGATGACATTGATCACGGAACTGACCTGATAGTTACGCAGGATAGGACTGAAGGCCAGGTTGCAGTCTCTGCTGAAACAGATATAGCGGTAGGCACGTTCGATGTCGCCATCTTCACAGAGATGCTCTGCCAACATGACCAGTGCTGCCTGATCCTGGACGGCGCACTTGATGTCGTCGAGTGCTGATCTTCCCAGCCAGTAGCGTACCTGATCATGGTTGGCTAATTTGTCATAGACCACAGAACGGTAGAAGGCTGCAAAGGCATGCTCGTGTGTTCCCTCGGCGACCTTGTTGAACCATCTGTTGCTCACTCTCAACGCCTCCTGATACTGCTGGCGTGCATTGAGCACATCCATCTTCAGATGGAGATACTCCTCACTGTCCTCTTTTGCCACCTTCAACACGGAATCGCGGTAGGCATCCTGCATGCCGTAATAGATCTGATGTCCATTCGGGAGTTGTGAATGACTGCCAATCTCACCACAGACGTGCATCCATGCTTCGTAATAGTTGGTGAGCCCCTGACGGTCGAGGGAAGATTTATCGACCTTCTGCAAAAGATCAAGCGACTCCACGTACATCCCCACACCAGAGCATTGGCGTGCCTCCAGCGCACGGTAACGTCCTGCAAGGTCAGGGCGATGGAGAGCCTCGGCAATGTTGATGCATACTTCTGCGTAGTGAATGGCAGAATCATTCTTATATGATTTGTAGAGGGCAAAGAGTTGCTCGGCTATCGGCATCTTTTTCTCCATGTTGCTTTCCGATAGAAGAAGTTCTCGGGAACTGTCAATCTGCTTTTCGCGCTCAGCTACAAAATGGGGATGCTGCTCAATAGCCTGATCTATCTGCTGATAGAGCGCTTTAAGATTAATTTGTTCATCGTATTCCTGGACAGCCACGGAAGGAAGGCTTCCGATGGCTGTCAGGATGATGGTCAGGAGGGTCGTCCGAATGTGACGCAGCATGTTTCGTGATGTTTTGTGAAAATATGAGTTATTTGGCAATCAGGGAAACGGCGAAGCCGCCACCGGGGGCCTCTTTGATCTTCAGGGTATCACCGGCCTTGACCACCTTCTTGGTGATGGTGTAGGCCTGAGGATTATGCTCATAGTGGGCATCCTTGGCATCAGCGTAGATGGTGCATTCGTATTTGCGGCCCTTGTCGAGGAAGTCGAGTTTCACGACAGCGGTATGACCATTCTCGTCGCACTTGCCGCCGACAAACCAGTTGTCTGTGCCCTTGGCCTTACGGGCCACGGTGATGTAGTCGGCAGGCTCGGCCTCGAGATACTTCGAGTCATCCCAGTCGCAGGCCACGTCGCGGATGAACTGGAAGGCATCGTCGAACTTCTCATAGTTCTCAGGCAGGTCGGCGGCCATTTGTAGGGGCGAGTACATCGTCAGGTAGAGGGCCAGCGAACCAGCAAGTGTGATGCGTGCCCAAGAGGTGTTGTCGCTCCACTCAGAGAGTTTGGTCACGAAGATACCGGGGGTGTAGTCCATCGGACCGCCCTGCAGACGGGTGAATGGTAGGATGCAGGTGTGGTCAGGGTTAGAGCCTCCGAAAGCCTCATACTCCGTACCACGGGCACTCTCGCCACCTACGAGGTTCGGCCATGTGCGGCAGAGACCTGTCGGACGGGTGGCCTCGTGGGAGTTCACCATGATATGATGCTTGGCAGCCTCCTTGATGACATAGAGGTAGTGGTTGTTCATCGACTGTGAATAGTGGTGGTCGCCACGGGGGATGATATCACCCACATAACCCGTCTTCACAGCATCGTAGCCATATTCGTTCATCAACTCGTAGGCCTCTTTGATATGGCGCTCGTAGTTCTGGGAACTGGATGAGGTCTCGTGGTGCATCAGGATCTTCACACCCTTGCTATGGGCATATTCATTGAGCATCTTGATGTCGAAGTCGGGGTAGGGGGTCACGAAATCGAAGACATCGCGCTTCCACATGTTCGCCCAGTCTTCCCAACCTACGTTCCAACCTTCCACTAAGACTTCGTCGAGGCCGTTCTTGGCAGCGAAGTCGATATAACGTTTCACTTTCTCGTTGTTGGCTGCATGACGGCCGTTGGGCTTCACGCTGCTCCAGTCGATCTGGTCAAGTTTGATACTGGGGAACTCGTCAGTATAGTTCCAAGAGCTTTTGCCGACGATCATCTCCCACCACACACCACAGTATTTCGTAGGATGGATCCAACTGGTGTCCTCGATCTTACAGGGCTCGTTGAGGTTGAGGATGAGGTTATTGGAGAGCATATCGCGGGCATCGTCGCTCACCATCACTGTACGCCATGGAGTCTCACAAGGTGTCTGCATGCAGCCCTTCAGACCTGTGGCGTCAGGCGTCAGATGACTGACAAACGTGAACGGCTTGGGCAGGGAATAGTAGATGGGCTTGGGATCTGGCGTGTAAGCATTGCTACCACCACCCAGTTTTGTGGTGAGGGCCTTTGTCTCAGCATCCACCAGTTCCAGATGCATCGTGGCATAATCCTGACAGGCGGCTTCGTGGATATTGATATACAGACCGTCGGCACTCTTCATCTGGAGAGAGGTCTGCACACCTGTCTGTGAGAAGACAGCCACTGAGGAATTGCCCCAGTTCACGGCTTCCTTCATACGTCCACGGATCTCGGAGAGTTTCGTCTCCTGCGTCATCTGCTCCTGTGTGTCGTAGTCGCCAGGGAGCCACCAGGCGGTATGGTCGCCAGCCATGGCAAACTCACTCATCTCCTCCTGGATTAGGAAGTAGTTGAGGTCTTTCTGCTGGGGGAACTCATAACGGAATCCGATACCATCGTCATAGACGCGGAAACGGATCAGGATGGTGCGGCTGAGCCGTCTGGGTGCTTTCTGTATTCTGTCGTTTTTGGGCATCTGCTGCATCCAGCGTTGTTCCAGCGTGACAGCCAATTCATTGTAGTGGTTGCGAATAGTGGCTGTTTCGCCCCATACTGGTTTCCAGGTCTCATCAAACTCAGAGGTCTGTTCGTCTTTGATGGTGAAGCCGTTCATCAGGTCGTTTTCGTTCATACCCATCGAGGCATGCTTGTCCTTAGCCAGTATGAGTCCGAGGTGTGAGGGGTTGATGACAGCCTTGCCCTTGTAGGTCATCTCATAGACGGGCCGTCCCATATTATCCACTGAAAACTTCAGTTCAATGTTGCCGTTTGGCGATTTGACACTGCCAGCCAGTACCATCATCGGCACTGCCAGCAGGATGCTTAATAACAATCTTTTCATTTTCTTCCGCTTTGTATAATTAATGTGCTGATTTCGTTGTTGAGGTCATCGGCAGCCAGGAGCTGCTCGATGGTGAGGTGCATACGGTAGCGCCAGTAGTGACGGGGATTGGCGGGGATATTGATGCGCTCGGCATTCTGATCTGGCAGACGGAGTGCCTCGTCAATGCTCAACCAGTCCTGGAAGGACAACAGACAGAGCATGGAGGGCGAGGTGAGATGACGGCTCACGATGTCCTTGGCCAACCATCCTGGCAGCGGATGAGGAGCCGCACCACCACGGTAGAGCATGGAGTTGAAATACTCCTGCGTCTGCTGTTCGTCCTCGTCCCACCATTGGCGCAGTGTTGACATGTCATGTGTGGAGATGGTGCAAACGGAGCGATATGGGTTGCGCGAGAGATGTCCGAAGCGGACGGTAGAGTCCTTCGGCATCGACTGGATCTCCAGACTCAGGATACGCAGTTCATTCATCACCCAGGGTACGCAGTCGGGCACCATACCGAGATCCTCTGCACAGACAAGCATCCGTGTGGCCTGTGTCAGTTTCGGCAGTTTCTTCATCGCCTCTGTGTACCAGAATTGGTTGTTACGACGATAGAAATAGTCATTGTAGAGGTTGTTGAACACGAACTTGTCGTTATCGGAAAGCACCTGATAGATAAAGTCATTCTGTACACCGATGCGCGGGTGGAACTTACTCTTGTCCTTGCGGTCATAGACGAAGAGCACGTCGCTGATCAGCGCATAGAGACCGTCACGCAGGTTGATGTCCTCCTGAGCCGTCTTACCCATGAAGGCTGCCTCAACCTTCCGCTGGGTGTCGTATTCGGGCTTCATCTCCCAGATATCGTCGTGGGCATGGTTGAGGAAGGTCTCCTTCACGTACTGTGCCTTCTCGCCGAAGATCTTATCGAGTGTCCAATCGGCAATGTATGGCTTGGTAAAGAATTCCTCCTGGAAGTTCAGACCGTAAGCCTCGATCTCCTCGCGTGTCATGGCAAGAGAGGGTGAGAACTGGCCGAGCAGTCCGTGTACGGCGTCAATGGGGATCTCCCAGATGCGGAAGAAACCCAGTACGTGGTCGATGCGATAGGCATCGAAGTACTCCGACATCTTACGGAAGCGGCGTACCCACCATGAACAGCCGTCTTCGATCATGGCATCCCAGTTATAGGTGGGGAAGCCCCAGTTCTGGCCGTTGGCAGAGAACGCATCGGGTGGTGCTCCTGCCTGTCCGTTCAGGTTGAAGTATTTCGGCTCTACCCAGGCCTCTACACCGTCGCGACTGATACCGATGGGGATGTCACCCTTCAGGATCACCTTATTCTTACGGGCGTAGGCGTGGGCACTGCGCATCTGCTGGTCGAGGTTGAACTGGACGAAATACCAGAACGCCACCTCTTTATATATCTTTGTCGTTGATTTCGACATGTCCTCGCGCTCTTTGGCAGAGAAGGTATGATGGTCGGGCCATTCCGAGAAGGTTGCCGTACCATAGAGGTCACGGTAGTGACAATAAGCGGCATAGGGCACCAGCCACTCCTTGTTCTGCTCGAAGAACTGCTTGTAGGCCGCCGTCTTCATCACCTTGCTGCCTTCCTGGGCATAGAGTTCGCGCAGATATGCCATCTTGGCTTCGTTCACACGCTCGTAGTCAATCTGTGGCAGGGCGTTGAGTTCCTTCTGCAGTTGCTGGAATTTTTTGTTTAATGTTTCATCTTTAATCTTCGGCAACTGGCGCAGGTCGGTATATTGGGGGTGCAGGGCGTAGATGCTGATGCTGTTATAGGGATAACTGTCCTGCCAGGTGTGGGTGATGTTCGTATCGTTGATGGGCAGCACCTGCAGGATACGCTGCTTGGTTTTGGCACACCAGTCGATCATCTCTTTCAGGTCACCGAAGTCTCCCACGCCGAAACTGCCCTCCGAACGGAGTGAGAAGATGGGAATCACCGTACCGGCACCCTTCCAGGGATAGACGGGGAAGTAGGCCTGCGAGAGTTCATAGACCACCACCTCGCCCATTTCCAGTTCGGGCAGCGAGACAGTACGGTTCGTGCCATTCTCCCAAAGGGGTGTCACGTCGTTCTCCTCATCGAGACCAACGAACTTAAACTCAAAGGTTTGTGGCAGTTTGTCGGCATCAAGGCTGACCACCCACTCGTTGTTCTCATGCTCATCCATCTCAATGGCACGTAGGGCTTCCCAGTTGCCCAATGTATCGCCACCACCGATGATGGCTAGTCGTTCATTGAAGCGCAACTGTGGGGCGCGCACCTTCAGTCTGACGGTCTTCGCATAGCCCGTGCTCTTGCTCATACGATGCTCACGGGCTGCCACACAGTCGGTGAAAGCCGATGAGTATAAATAAGAATCCTCTGGAATGTCGAGCCAGTGGTCATAAACCGTATAACGGGCTCCCTTGGAGGCTGCGAACTCCAGTCGGTGGGGTTCCACGAGCCATTCCGTACGTTCCACTTGGTCGCCTCGCATCACACTGTAATAATAGTCGATGTGTGCACTGGTCTTTACAGCCTTGCTTAGCTCGCAGGTCCAATGCAGACCGTCAAGTGTTCCCATTTTGTGCGTCTCAGTCTTGTTCTCTGAGAGAATGTTTACTACCAGTTCTTCACCAAAAGTTGTCTGGTATTCGAGATGAAAGTTTATTTTCATATCAAATGGTTTTAGTTATTTATTTTTGGCAAAGTTACGAAATATTCTAATTCGTTGTTTTCCAGAAGGCATGTTATTGACGGATAAACGATGCAAACGTTTGCATTTTTGGGCTGCGCAACGATGTTGTTGCACTTTTTTCGTCAACTTTGAGTCTGAAGTCATAAAAAAGTTGTACCTTTGTACCCAAACAAACAATTGATGAATAATATGACAACAAAACGACTCAAGACTGTTTTAGCCGGAATGCTTGCCTTTATGGCTATTCCAGCAAATGCAACAAAGGTCCTCGGACTGAAAGTGATTGACAAGAACTACCTCATGGTGCAGTTCCGTGATGGTGAGGTGCACTATCGTGATGACGGAACAGGCCCCAGTGCCTATCTCGGCCATTCCTTTGCTGAGGGCGACGATACACTTCTTGTCTTTGGCGAACGGCTCAAGGTGGAGGAGGCCCAGAAAGCAGGCCTGTGGCAGATCAGTTCCAGCGACGACAAGGCTTTCGGCACGTTACAGCCCTTGAACGTCTGGCGTAAGTCGAAGCCGATGAATACCGATCATACCCTGACGAGTGAGAACGACCACTGGCTTTTCCTCCAGTTGCCAAAGGCCATGAAGCAGGGCTGTACCTATACCGTCAGCATCCCCAAGGGCATTGGTGCGGATAAAGAATCACTGAGTATCCGCTTCGACATCTGGAACTGCCAGTCGGAGGCGGTGCATGTGAACATCATCGGCTATTCGCCTGCAGAGCAGATTCATGCCGCTGACCTCTACCAGTGGTTGGGCGATGGTGGCCAGCGCGACTATCAGGAATGGGAAGGCCGTAAGGTATATCTATATCAAGTGAAGACTGGCAAGAAGTCGAATGCCGGTACCGTGAAGTTCTGGAAGAAGGCCGCTGATGCCAGTCTGGAAGCAGGTAAGAAAAACCTTGTAGGCACGGATGTGTGGAACATCGACTTTAAGGGTACAGCCCCCGGACGTTATCGTCTGGTGGTAGAGGATGTGGGCTGCAGCATGGATTTCGACATCGCCTCAGATGTTTATTACCAGCCTTTCCGCTACTCCGTGCGTGGCTACTATTACATGCGTCTCGGTGAACCGAAGGATCCTGAGCATGTATGGCCTGTGCCCCGTCAGCCGCAGTTTATCCCAGAGACCGATCCCAAGGGACTCACTGTCTATAAGACTGACTTCCATCCCTTCTGTCAGGAGTGGCGCGACCTGCATACCGACGTGTGGGATGAGCCCCACTTCAAACCTGCGCTCGCTTCGCGCTTCTGGCAGCACCGTCTGCCCGGCAATCCTGTGAACGTTGAGGTGAAGGGTGGTCACTCCGATGCCTTCGACTGGGACCGTCATCTGGCACATGTCAGCAATATCTACGACATGTTGTTGCCCTATATACTCTCTGGTGGCAAACTGTCGGATGATAACCTTGGCATCCGCGAGAGTGGCAACGGCATCCCCGATATCATCGACGAGGCCCGCAACGAGGTGGATTTCTTCCTCAGTATCCGCGACGGTGAGGGCTACTCGCAGGGTGTGACGAATCCTGATGCCAGTTGGAGTGTGATGTATCAGGCTGGCTGTACCACGATGGCAGCCTGGGCGAGTGCAGCCAACTGTGCCATGACCGCTGAGGCTTTCCGCCTACACGGGAACGACTCCTTGCGTCAGTACTATACCGATGAGGCCATCAAGGCCTTCCGTTATGCCTCTAAACAAGAGTGGAACCAGCTCGATGACCTGCAGGATATCGGTAGTATGCAGATGCGTGGCCGTGACTTCCGTCAACTCGCCGCTGCCTTCCTCTATAACCTGACAGGTGATGAGGCTTGGGAGAAGATTTTCGCTGAAGAGAGTATGATTAAGGATCCGCAGTCGCCTGTCTTCAGCAAGGGACGTCACGGATTCTTCGGTGTTGGCGTCATGCACGAGGAGAACGAGAAGATCGTGCCTTATTGCCAGATCTGGGCTGCTGCCGCCTACCTTACTTGTCCGCAGCCGCGCCACTTCGCTGAACTCTATGCCAACCTCAAGTCAGGCATCAATGCCCAGGCAGAGTCCTATAACATCTCTAACATGGCCCAGCGTCCCTCGCGCCGTAGTGCTAACGACAGCCGTTGGCAGGTGTCGCAGAACCTCCAACTCGTGATGCTCGCACATTATATTGCTGACAAGGCCAGAAAGAAGGAACTGGAGCACGTGATGTTTACCGAGGCTAGTTGGGCGATGGGTCGTAACCCAGGCAATATCGTGGAGATGACAGGTCTCGGTGAGCGTCATATCACCGACTGCTATACTACGGGCCGTAACGACGGTGAACCGGAGTGCCACCCGGGACAGACGCCTTTCAACGGCACAGAGACCTGGTCGCCTGGTCATAACGGTGGTGATGCCCGTGTCATCCTGAAGTATTGCTATCCTGCATGGGAAGAGGGTTGGCCCCGTCAGGAGTCCTACTTCAACCAGCGTTACTTCTGGGTGAATGGTGAGTTCACCCCTCGCGAGACCATGCGTGGCAAGATGGCCCTACTCGGCTATCTCTACGCTATCAGATAAAGAAAAAGGGCTGAAATCTCAGCCCTTTATTCTTACTTGTATTTCTTGACGCGATCGTCATCGATGATGCCTTGCCAGTTCAGGCCGAAGGCAAAGTCATAGACGTGGCCGTCTGAATCCACGTAACAGTTCATATCTCGAGGTACGTCCTCCAGTTGCCGCTCCACCGTCTCCATGTCGGCAGGCATCTGCATGGGCAGTAGGGCAGAGGGCTCGGCCTTACCACTGATGATGTCGAGCAGGGCCTGATGCTGCACGTTGAAGGAAATCAGGATAGCGTCGGCAAATGGCTCGATATCCATCAACACCACAGGACGGCCCGTTTCCAGAATCACTACCACGGGCTTCTCGCCCATTGCTTCCTTCGTGTCTCTCACGAGCACCATGTCATCGCGGTTGTAGGCTTTCACGGTCTTGCCTTTGAAACTGCGGTTGGCGGTCTTCTCCATGGGGTCACCACCGGCAATACTGACGGCTCTGGCTTCTGTGGCCGTATAGTCACGATACTGCAGACTGAATGGCATATAGCCATTGCCGCCCTTCTTCACGTCATCGTAGGTGAATCCGAAACCCGTGCTGGGCTCCTCGATGACGCAGATGGCAAAGTCGGCCTTCGCAGGTTCATCTACCACGTCGAAATACTTCTTGACGAGGGCGAGGTCTATCGGCTCCACCGTCTTTTCCTCAGAGATACCGCCCCAGGCTCCCGGGATGGCAGGGAAGTGGCGCTTGGGCACATACACCTTCTGACGGTTCTTCATGGGTAGCACCTTATTGTGGTGGTTCTTCAGCATGACGACAGACTTCAACTGCGCCTCGTAGCCCGTCTGCATATACTCGGGCTTTCCTACAATCTTCGAGGTCTCGGCTGGGTCGAGATAAGGATTCTCGAACAAACCTACGCGGAACACGTTAAGCAGCAGCCGACGGGCAGAGAGTTCAAACCGCTGGCGGGCACTCTTCTCGCCCTGTTTCTTGCTCCACATCTGATAGGCCTCTATCACAGGACCGATCTCATTGTTCCCGCCAAACTGATCCACGCCTGCCTGCAGGATCTTATAATGACGCTCGGCCTCGTTGAAGGCTTCCATGCCCCAGGGCTTGCCACCACGAGGACTGTCGAGCACCTTCATATCTTTCGTGATGCCCCAGTCGGTACAGACCACGCCTTCAAACTTGGCCTCGTCTCGCAACTGCTGTTGGATGAGCCACTTGCTGTAACTGCCGCCCACATTCTCGCCTGAGGGATCCTGGTTCCAGAGGATGCTGTAGATGGGCATCACGGCCGAAGCCATCTCCGTACCGCCTTCGAGTTTGAAGGCACCCTCCACGAACGAGCGCTTGTGCATCTCGCGGTTATTGCCCGGATAGACGGCATATTTGCCAGAGGCGTAGTGAGAGTCGCGTCCACCTTCCTGTGCACCATAGCCATACCAGTGCTTCACCATTGCATTCACGCTCTTCATGCCCCAACCCTTGGTTTCGGGTGTGGTCTGGAAAGCGTCGCAATAGGCGCGGGCCATATCCGTAGAGAGTTGCGGATCCTCGCCGAAGGTGCCGCTGAAGCGCGACCAACGAGGGTCGGTGGCGATATCTACCTGTGGCGACAGGGCCGTGGCGATACCTAGGGCACGGTATTCCTCAGAGGCAATCTCACCAAAACGGTACATCAGTTGAGGGTCGAAGGTAGCCGCCAGTCCGAGCGAGGTCGGCCAGAGTGAGATCTGTCCGCCAGCACCTGCATTATACTCTGTCGTTGCTTTCGCCTCATGACGCGGATCGGAACTCGTGTTGGCGGGAATGCCGTGATCGAGCCCCTCGACAAAGGCCTGCATGTTGTTATTCCACTCTGCAGCGATGGCTGGTGTCTCCACACCTGTCACCAAGACGGCACGCAGATGGTCGTCGCGTAGGAATTTCTTCTGGTCGTCCGACAGGTCGGATGCCTTTGCACCACTCTCGTCGAACGGCTTTCCCTCGTAGGTGGAGGCACCAAAGCCCATCCTGTCAACCATCGGCACTGACTGATGACTGCTGTAGAGCATCAGTCCGGCGATCTCTTCAATCGACAGTTGTGAGGCGAGATCTGCAGCGCGCTCCTGAGCAGGTAGGCGCCAGTCTTCGTAGGCATCCAGAGAGTCATTGCGGTTCAGGTCCTTAAAGGCAAAGCCATCCACCGTCAGGATCTTCACACCCGACTGTGGGGAATAGCCCAGCGAGGGACCGCCTTTCTGAGTCACTAACATAAACGAATCCACCTGCTGCTCCGACCATTTCTGGCTGTCACAAGCCATGAGGCCCATGAGCATTCCGCCCACTGCCATCATCACCATCATTCTCGACTGTCTCATATACCTTATTATTTGTATTTAGTCTTCCTTGACGATGGGGTAGAGTTCGATGAACTCCCCCTGATGGTTCTGACCATCATTAATCAGTTCTGCCGTTTTCTGGCCGACGGTCTCAATATTGTGGAAACCAGGTAGGGCCATGTTGCCGTTCAGATCGGTGGTAGTGGGACCAGGGTGTACGGAGAAAATCTCCACGGGAGTGTTGCTCTGCTGGAACTCGATAGCCATCACACCCATCATCGCGTTTTGCGCAGCCTTGCTGGCGACGTATGCTAACGGATGCCAGTAAGGACTGATCTCTGAGGGAACAGTGATGTTGACGATACGACCCGCATTCTTTGAAAGCAGTGGCAACAAGGCCTTGGTGAGGGCGAAGGTTCCGATGAAGTTTACGTCGAGCGTATCCTTGATCTCACTCAGTTCCGTGTGCTCGCTATCTACACTCATGTCGCCAGGGATACCGGCATTGTTCACCAGTAGTGAGAGTCCTGCATATTTCTCACTAATCTCCTTGGCGGCCTGTTCGATGTTGGCAAGATCACGCAGTTCGATATTGACCCAACCCAACACGTCGATACCAGCCGATGTCAGTTCGCTGATGGCTTTTTCTGCACGCTGTTCGTCGCGTGCGCCAATAATCACTTGCCAGCCACTCTTTCCGAGATGCTTGGCTATCCCGAATCCAATGCCCTTATTGGCACCTGTCACTAAAACAATCTTTTTCATATATTTATCTTGATATAGTCACTATGTATAAAAAACGCTGCAAAGGTACAAAGATTTTGGAAATAATAAAATACCATAAATGTAGTATTTTACAATCGCTGTTCGATAACCTCCCAGTCAATGATCTGCCAGAGGGCAGCGAGGTGGTCAGGACGGCGGTTCTGGTAGTCCAGATAGTAGGCATGCTCCCAGACATCAAATGTCAGCAGGGGCTTCAAGCCCTTCTGCACAGGATTGGCTGCATTCGTTTCCTGGGTAATAACCAGTTTCCCGTCTTTGTCGGCTGATAGCCATACCCAACCAGAGCCAAACAGGGTAGCCCCCTTCTTTTGGAACTCTTCCTTGAAAACTTCGAATGAGCCAAATTGATTGTCGATAGCCTCTGCCAGTTTGCCAACAGGTTTGTTGTCTGCCTTGGGTGCACGGAATTGCCCAAAATACAGATTGTGGTTCAGAATCTGCCCAGCATTGTTCAGCATACCGCCCTCAGCCTTCAGCACAATCTCCTCCAACGACAATCCTGCTAACGGACTCCCTTCCAACAGTCCATTCAGGTTATTCACATACCCAGCCAAATGCTTTCCATGATGGAAACCAATCGTCTCTTTGCTGATAACTGGCTCTAAAGCCTCCGGCGCATACGGTAGCGCCATTAATTCAAACTTTCCCATACCTTTATCGTTTAGTTATTCAGTTGCAAAGATAGTTATTATTTTAATATAAACACTATTTTTCTGAATAAAATGACTATTTACAATATAATGTGGAAATCAGAATAATGTTCTGTTAGGTAGTCGGATTGATTGCGTAAACAGAATGATGTTATGGAATAATGTGATGTTTTAGCGATATCTTCCGAATTTTGATGAATATTTGGTGGATAATTCTAAGTTTCGTACCTTTGCAGCCAGTTAGAACATCCAAACCGACACACGTATGAGAAATTACATTATTGCAGATAATCAGGAACTGACGGGGTTTGCGCTGCAGAGCCTGTTAAAGCGCGACGAGAATATTTCAGTCTATCGCGCAGTGGATAAGGCAGGACTCGTGACATTGCTTAAGGAACACGAGAACGCAGTGGTGCTGCTTGACTACACGTTGTTTGACTTCGCCGACGAGGATCAGCTCTTGATAGTAGCCGAGCGTTTCAACCTGTCGGATTGGATTCTCATCAGCGATGAACTGACGCCTCAGTTCATGCGACGCGTGGTATATTCTTCCCATCAGTTCAGTGTGGTCTTCAAGGACGGACCGCTGAGTGAGATACGTGAAGCGATACAATCAGTGGAACAGCACACCCGATTTCTTAGTCAGCGGGTACTGGAGACTATTATTACCCAACAACAGGAAGAAGAAACCCAAAGCATCCTGACTACGACAGAGACGGAGATTGTGAAAGCCATCGCACTGGGCAAGACGACCAAGGAGATTGCTGCCGAGCGTTTTTCAAGCATCCACACCGTCACTACCCATCGCAAGAATATTTTCCGCAAACTGGGTATTAACACAGCGCACGAAGCGGTGAAATATGCGCTTCGTGCGGGGTTGATTGATCCGTCAGAATTCTATATTTAACGGTTATCTCAAGCTTTGCTTGATATCCTCCAGCAGATCCTCGGGGGCTTCGAGGCCGATGCTGAGGCGGACAGTGGTGTCGGGAACGGACATCTCCGCACATTGCTCTGGAGTGAAGAGGCCGAAGATAGTCGAGGCGGGATGGATGGCTAACGATTTGCGGTCGAAGAGATTCGTGGCGCGACGGATGATCTGCAGTTTGTCGATGAACGCCCAGGCGGCTTCTTTCGTTGCGAGGTCAATGGTGAATACAGCCCCTGGCAAGGGACCGAATTGCTGCTTTGACAACTCGTGGAAAGGATTATCCTCCAAACCTGTATAGTTGACACGCTTGATTTCGGGTAGTTGCTGACATTGCTTAGCAAGCCACAACGTGGTTGAGGCTTGACGCTGGAAACGGATATCGAGCGTATCGAGACCTAATGTTTCCATATATGCCACCTGCGGTGTCATCAGCGAACCGAGATTGGTCACTAGTTCAGTCTTTACACGCGCCGTAAATGCCAGTTTCTTGCCAACGCGTTTGGTGCGACTCTGTAGGGCAGGGGAGGGTGATTGCGACCAATCGAACTTGCCATAGTCGATGAGCAGGCCACCTAAGCCAGTACCTCCACCAGAGATATACTTTGTGCTGGATACCACCTCGATATCCACGCCGCAGTCGCCTGCATGAAAAGCTGGGAACGGCACGATGGTCGTATCGGCTATCAGAGGCACGCCCTTAGCATGGGCTATCTCTGAGAGTTTCTTGATATCAGCCACGAATAACTGCGGATTGGTGATAATTTCAAAGAACAATGCGGCAGTCTTGTCGTCAATCTGCGCCTCTACCTCCTCAGGTTTCGTAAAGTCGACGAAGCGTGGCTCCACACCGAAACTGCCTAAGGTATCGCGAATCAGCGAGACGCTGTTGCCAAACAGGTGCTTCGAGGCCACGATGTTCAGTCCTGCGCCGCTCACCGCTGTCAGGGCGTAGGCAATCGCTGCCATGCCCGTGTTCAGCGCGGTCACGCTCGTCGCTCCCGTTATCTGCCGCACACGCTCCTCCAGATAGGTTGTCGTGGGGTTGGCGATGCGGGCGTACGACGGATCCATCGAGCGGCCGCAGAAGGCGTCGTTCATCGCCTTGGCATTGGGGAACTCGAACGCCGCTGTCAGATATACTGGCATCGACAGCGCCCCGTATGCATCCGCCTTCTGATACTTTGTGGTCAGTACTTTCGTTTCGTATTTCATATCGTCGGTTTAAATTTGGGTGACAAAGATGCGGTTAAGCGAGGGCAGTGCAAGCTTGCTTGCTGACTGCCGAGCGTGAGCATCTTCGCGACCAGTTCATAACTGGGCGCAAAGGTACTGCGAAATCCCGTCACCGACAATCCCACACCGATGGCATTTTGCATACCAACAATATGGTATTTATTATAAAACGAGAAGATAAATATGAGACAATTGCCAAAAAAAATAAAAAAGGTTGTAATAATATAACCTTTTCAATATAAATTTGTATCTTTGCACTGTCAACTGAATTATTGTCCGTATGAAGTATCTGAATATTAAAAAGGCATTGGCAGCATGGCGAGATTTGCAACCACTATCAGAAAAGGATAGGGAGAGGCTTAGCCGCCGCTTCACTGTGGATTTTAACTACAACAGCAACCACATCGAAGGTAATACGCTGACTTATGGTCAAACAGAAATTCTGCTACTGTTCGGCAAAGTAATTGGTGAGGCTGATGTGCGTGACGTGCAGGAAATGACTGCGAGCAATGTCGGTCTTCGAATGATGACAGATGAAGCCGCTAGAAAGGATTTGCCTTTGACACAGAACTTCATACGTACATTGCATCAAACATTGCTAAGAGAAGACTACACGGTGTATCGCAATATTCCTGGTGGTATGCAAACTAGTTACGTTATCCACGCAGGGCAATACAAGACCCGTCCCAATAGCGTCATTACCCGTTATGGCGATCGCTTTGAATATGCCTCACCTGAGGAGACTCCGAGTCTGATGACTGATCTTGTGGACTGGTATAACACAACAGAGAAGGAAGGAAAACTCACGCCTGTAGAGTTGGCAGCACTATTCCATTACAGGTATATTCGCATTCACCCCTTTGAGGACGGCAACGGGCGTATTGCCCGCCTCATGGTGAACTTCATTCTCTGTCGCCACGGCTATCCCATGATTGTGGTACGAGGTCGGAATAAGAACGAATATATAGAAGCTCTTCATCAGTCAGACTTGGATGTCGGTCCTGTGCCAAGTGACGGTGCTCATGCAGATATTAAGGACATCAAGGCCTTTATCAAATATTTTAATGATTTGGTGGCTACAGAGGTTTATAATGATGTACTTTTCGTAAGCGAGCGAGATGAGAATGTTTGGTGGTACGATGGAGAGCGGATTTCGTTCCGCACGCCCAACTATACGAAGATACTGAATGCTATGCGCACTGAACCCACACTGACTTTAGCAGACATGAAAGAGGTTACAGGCATTAGTATTGCTGCTATCCAGAAACTCCTTGAACAGCTGATTCATAAGAAATATGTTGAGCGGGGGGAGAAGGACGGCAGTTGGCGAGTGTTTTTGACTCAGTAATTTTGGGTAATAATAAATAGTTAATGATTCATAAATATGGATGATAAAAAATTGTTTTTAAACGTTTTGGTATCTGTCTCAATTTGGATGGCGGCTATTTTACTATGCTTGGTTTTTTTTCGAAATTGTAGCCGTCCCCAGTTTTTTGCTGTTTCTATGGCAGACGAGAGCCTGACAACAGATGTGATGGAACGCACAGGCGTGGTAGACTGGAGCCAGTTACAGGTAGATAGTTTGAATGTAGTTCATCTAGCTGCAGATATAGACTCTGCTACTTATATGGCTTTACGAGGGAAAATTTTACGAGAAGAAATGAATACCGGAAGACTAATGACAGCGGAACAGATGTCGGAGAAGATAACTGGTTATTACGACAAATTGATTGATGTTTTAATAGCATTGTTTGTATTGTTCTCTATAGCTAGTTACTTTGTAATTAATAATAGATTTAGAAAGAAATATGAGGAAGATAAAGCAACTTTTGTTGAGGAGATAAAACGTTCGTTACTTGATTCCCAATCGCTTCATGATGATTTGGTTAATGGTATTTCAACAAAAATAGAAAGTTCTCTCGTAACTGAAGACGACATACAAGGATTGAAAGATCAAATAGAAAAGGGTGCAGAGAACTTCGAACTGTTAGCTGCTGTTTATGATGATCTGACAGAGAAAGCTGCTTCGAAAGAAGAAATTACAGATGATGATAGTAATAGTAAACCACAAGGAGTTTAGGTATGGGAGCAAGAGGAAACAGAACGATAACCGAAAAGCCTGCTTATTCCGAACCTGATTTGATGAAAGGTGTTGATGACCTTATAAAGCAGGCTAGGGACAATGGTTGCTATGATGGCGACAAACTTGACGTCAGGAAACTCGTGAGTTATGTAAATACCAACAATCCAGACGAGCCAATCACACTGACATATGTGCAGATGGATTCTGCTACATCAGGAAGCCTAACTTATGAAAAGGGTGTTTGGATTATTCGTGTGAATAAGAATCATAATTCCAAGCGACAACGTTTTACTATTCTTCACGAATTAGGGCACTATATATTGCATCGCAATAAGTTACAATCTTTTACGGATGAAATATTCTTCCGTGCCGGATTGAAAGGGGATATAGAATACAGAGCAAACGAGTTTGCCTCAAAACTACTTATGCCAGAGGATTTAGTTCGTAAGGCTATTGCAGAGGGTATAAGAAATCTAGGTATGCTAGCAGAGCGTTTTGACGTATCTTCGCCAGCTATGAAGTTAAGAGTTCAAGAATTGGGTTATAAACTTAAACAAAATGAATAAGGAATACATCCTAGTTGTAAAAACAGGCGAGGCCGAAATACGTGCTATTGAGAATACTAGTGAGGAGACATTAAAAAAAGTGTTCCCCGTCATAGAGTTGACACGTGGACGAAAAAAGACTCTCGAAGATAAAACAGAGGTTTTCCCGTTTATAAATAGGCTAAATAGGCTAAAAGAAGGCCTAAAAGGCTTGGAAATTGCCATCGATGCTACTAGTGACAGAGCACTGACCAGTCCGGAAATCGACGAACTTTATGAGTATGGTAATGGGTACGAAAAGTGGGTTAATCTTGTCAACGAAATAAAGGAAGAAGATTGTTTCGAAGGGATTATTCCTGCCCTCATTATGAATTTTGATGACCCTGCCTTTGAAGAGAATCTGGTTAAAGAGATAGAGCTATTATCGGAAAATTTTAATACTCTTTTATATCGTAATAGTATAGAAGACGAATATTGTTATACGGATTTGCCATTTATCTTAAAACATCTACCCCAAAGTAAACGACTTCTTGTTTTGATAGATTGTGGTTATACTCCACAGGCTATGGAAAATAACGTATCACAGAAACTTCTAAAAAGGATTGAGAACTTTAAAGACGGACTGGCAGACGAACGTTGTGATCTTGCTTTTTGTGCAACATCATTTCCCAATAACATAAGTGATATTGGCGGAGAAGACTATGATGAGTTTAGAATAGCGGAAGTTAATATGCACGAAAAGATACTCTCTCGATATCCTGACGTATGTTATGGAGATTATGGTTCTATTAATCCCAAACGCAATGACAATGTTACCATGTCCCGTGGTTGGATACCAAGGATAGACGTTCCGTTATTTGATAAAGTATTTTATTACAGAGAGAGAAGAGCCAAGCGAGCTTATGTGGATACATATAAGGAAGTGGCGAGAAAGGTTGTAAGAGATTCCAAATATCCTCGGCATTTAGATTGTTGGGGATGCAGTCAAATCAACTATTGTTGTACTTTGCCACCATCGTCTTCGCCTAACTATTGGATTTCTGTTAGAATGAATATTCACATAGAGCAGCAATTGAGACGTCTAGAACAGCTCAATGCGGGTAAGTGATGAAAGCGTAGGAATATCGTCAATAAGCGTGTATTCGCCTCGTTCATTCATAAAAAAGCGAAACCGTTCAGAGAGACGCTGCTGATAGAAAGACAAAAGCAACTGATGGATTGTTGTCTTTTTCTCTTTTGAAAGTTTCTGGCGTATTTCGTCAGAATTTAGGGTTTTATACTGAGGATATTGCTTCTTAAGAAATGTAGAGCTGATAGAATATAGTATTTCAAGTTTATCATGGTTGTGATTCTGTCGGGGGGATTGTATTTTCTTGATTTTCTCGTCAATGATATATAACCCTATAGTTTTGTCAATGATTGATTTTATCCCTTCTATATGAGAAGGTGAAGATACTATAAGGACTTTATCGAATATTTTACAATATTCTTGGACTTGTTCTGTAAGGCGATTTAGATTGTCTGATGCACTTTTAATTTCTATAGCCAGGGTCTTGCCATTGATAATTGCCAATAGATCAACAACTTTCCGCGTCGTGCCATACATAACTTCGTTACCTATAATAATGTCGTTATGACTGGTTATTAACCAGTCAATCACTGATGCTTTTATTATTTCGGCAGAGTTACGAAACATATTTCAGATATTTGAATGCAAAAGTACTAAAAAAACTTCAAATGAAGGTGATTATTAGAGGAGTATTTATATCTTTTCTTGCAAATGGTTGATAGAATTTTAGAGAATGTAAAGTAAACCGTGTCATGCTACAATAAAAAGTAGTATAAAACAGTTTACTTTACATTCTCCCAAGACTCTTAAATTATTTTTTACAAGTAAATCATATTAACCTATAATAAGTAGCATATCTCATAAAGTCAAGTCCTTCTGGATAATCTTTAGTTCCATTCTCAACGAAGTTCTTGAGGATTTCATAAAACAAAGGGTCGATTACATAGTGTCTTGTTCTGCCATTATAACTCTCCAACTCATTTGTACATGCAATATATGTAATGTCATTCAGTAAAAGAGATTGCCTGAAATCCTCTAAATAGGGCAACTTCCCAAATATCGGCATTACACCAAATTCTACGTATCTTTCATTATAATGACTATTAGGTATTTGGGGATGTTCATACAATGTAACGGCAGCATCTAATTGATAACTGTTTAGACTGCGGAAGAAACATAGCGCATTATCAGCGATACTATTCATTTGGGCCTTGACTCTCTTTTCTTCTTTCTCTTGATACTCTTTTACCGCTTTTTGGTCTTGCCTTTTCTTCCAACACCAAATTACAAATTCGATGACGAGGAACAATAATATGGAAATAATGGTTGGCCACACCCAATCATGAAAATATAACTGGTATAGAAGCAATCCAACGACACCAGCCCCCAAGATGGCGAACAAATACTTTTTCAGTATTTCAGAAACATCTATTCTTATATCTGCCATAATCTATAACTTTTATTCATTCTTTGGAAAGAAATCATCAAGCCAGCCGTTTATGCGTGATTTTGTGTATGCACCTGGTTGGGCTGACTTGAATTGACTGCGCTTTTCATATTTGCATGCTTCTGCCTTGCATGTTTCATAAGTCCAAGAATTTGTTTGGTTCGCAAATCGAAAAATATATCCTTTATGAGATTTTCTTTTCCCATGACATACTTGAGACACATTTTTAAAATTAAAACCATATTCTTCTGTTTCGCGTGCATTATTATAACTACGCACATAAGTGCCATCAAGGGTGAATTGATGAACAGGCTTTGATGGACCTTTTCTACCTTGATTTGATAACATTGCTTCTTTCGAATCCTTATATGGCTTATCAGAAAGATCACGAAGTTTTATTTTGTGCCTGGAAAGCCAATAGTACATGCTCTTATTGTTTGCAATAAAGTCACTTAAATTATCGTATTCTTCAATTCTACGCTTAATCATCTCAACATTATAATCAAGTCGTTGCCATAACCGTTTCATATGCCCACACACCTTGTCTAAAATACCCATCTTCCAAGCACGAGTAAATGCACTGGGGGCACCCATTTGAAAATCTCGTCTAGATTTATATTTTAGAGCCGTTTCAGCTATTCGCTCTTCTGTCCAATATGATTGTTTCGCATTTCCAAACCGTTCGTTTTGCTTTAATATGTCATCAATCCATCCACGTTTACTCGCGATATAATAAGTGGGATAATCATTCCGTTTCCATTCACTACGCTTACTGTATTTTTGTCCAACAGCTTTACATTCTTCAAAAGTAAATCCATCATTTGCTAAATGACCACCCAGACTTCCTGTTTTAACTCTATTCAATGGAAGCCAGCCCTTTGCGATGTACTTAGAAAGTTCTATACCTTCTTGTTCTTTCGCCTCTTCCTTATCGATGTATTCAGTAAGTTGAATTGGCTTAGGACGCTCCAAATTATGCTTCTTGCAGAATGCATATACTGCCCCTTTACGTCCGTGCACAAGATCTCTTTGTGGTATATGGTCGGTTAGTCCTACATAGACATAATTTTTGCCATCTATATTTGGGAATTCATAGGCATATATGCATCTTTTATAATGATTGCCAAGTACTATCATGTGGCTACATATCTCATCAAGCCATCCATTGCGGAGAGCAGCAAAGTATTCACCTTTATATTTCTTTGCAAATACGCTTCTGTATTGACATTTTAACGCAGCCTCATAGCATACCTCTTTTGGATATGTTGTCCTACATCCAGGACAACCTCCTGTCAACTTTGTCCCAGCATAAATTACTTGATGCCAAGATGTAGTCCATGTAAAATCATGCAAATTGCAATGAATTGTCACATTAGTATCTCTGTCTCCATTATATATAAAAGGTTCTACAAGTACATACGGCAAATTAGACAATTTTTTCAATATGCGATTTTTCGCTTCTTCTTGTGAAAGTGATTTTTTACTAATACCACATGCTTGACATCCTTCTCCTTTTATATGATTTGCAGGCGTTTGCAGAAATTCGCCATGGACAGGACATATTATCCTTATTGGTGTATGGTTGTTTACATATTTGACTTTGGAATAATCATATTTATCGTCATGAACGCGTTTTGCTCGCTCTATCCAAACATCTTGATTCATCGCTTGTCTAGAAGATTGAGTTTCACGTGAACATTTGGGGCATCCATTACCATGAAGATGATTGTTTGGCCTTTGAGGGAATTCTCCATGTATAGGGCAGACTATTGTGATTGGTGTACTGTTATTCACATACTCCACCTTGGAATAGTCATACCTATCCCCATGCACCGCTTGGGCTTTCTTGATGAATTCTTCTGTGGTCAGCTTTGCCATTATGCAATAAATATTATTAGATTGCTGCAAATTTACTTAATTTTATTGAGTTTTGAATCGGAATCATCCAAAAAGTGCAAAAACAAAATGTTTTTCACATCTTTTGGCTATAAAAAGAGTACAATGTATGGGATAATGCCCTATCTTCGCACCCAGAACATCAAAGGAAGGAAAAAGACAGTTGGGACGGAAAGTAGTTCGGTGATCAAAAGCAGCCCATTTCGAGTTACCCTCTAACTCTAAGAGACTTGCCCACTAACTGCAATAGAGTTACCCACTAACTCAAAAAGCCCCACTACGAGCGACCTTTCGGGTAATGTTTTCAGGATAACAACTTAAATACCTTAAAGATTATGGCTAAAGTGAAGTATTATGCTAAAGAGAACACAAAGTTAGGCACACACAGTTTCTATGCTGTCCCTGTGCCCAATGGTACGCTGACCTTCAATGAACTTTGTGAGGAGGCTTGTCGTAACACGAGCATTGAGCCTTCGATTATGAGGGCTGCGGTGTCGGAGTATATGAAGACGGTGCAGTCGAATGTGCTGAAAGGCTTTCGTGTTCCCGTGGGCGAGCAGTTCATTACGGTTTATCCGAACCTGAACGTCTCGGTAAAGGACACGAAGAACCAGGACGGCACTGTGAAGGAGGTGGCCACGGCCAAGATGGTGACTGCCAACAAGGGCAAGAGCCGTCTGGGTGCGTCGGTCAGCATTAAATTCAGTCAGGAGTTTGCCAGTCAGGTGAGTTGGCAGAAGATAGACGAGCGCACGGGTGCCGTCGTCGAGGACGAGGACATCACCGACGGTGGCGAGACTGGCGGAGAGAACGGCGGTGGTGACAGCGGCTCTGGTGGCAACGACAATCCTTCTGGAGAACTCGAAGGATAGGTCGAAGTAGATGATATCAAAAAAACTCGGCAAGCAAAGCTCTTTTACCTTGCTTGCCGAGTTTGATAAAAGCAGATAGAAATCAATCCGTTTTAACTATATATGCTTAACATACAGATTGTTTTTAATTCCTCAGTCGACGGTATGGCATCATTCTATGTTGCCAATATTGAACAGGTGGAATATGCATAGAAGCATGTTGATTTACCTGGTCATATCTAACATGTAACAGCCATTCTTTCATTCCTACTACATCTTTCTCCAAATAACCAATATAAGCATCCGGTTTTAAATCTATACTAATTGATATTCGATTGTTCCTGGTCCTGAGATTAATGCCTTCTAAAGTGTTCAGACGCTTAATCGGTTCAATAGTATCTACTAAGCAAAATAAAAAGAATATAGGATGAAAACCATATCTAATAGGATACCAACTATAGACGTCTGACTTCAATTTCTTGGAATGCAATATCAGATTAGACAATCCTGCCACACGATATTCTCGTAGTTCTTCCATAGGATAAGTATCACGTTTCCACCAAATATTATGAGACATAATCATCCAAGCCACATGATGATAAACCTCATCAAGACCAGGATCCCAATTCAACGGACTTCCACCTAAATAGTACCTATTAGCCCTTGTTTCACACAAGACTTTATCAAACATAAGTCCTGCACAGATACCATGATCTTTATTATGCCTATAATTTAGGTATGGTGTGATAACATCTCGGTATCTGCGAGGCACGCTATTACTGAAAGGAATTTCATGACCATATAGCTGTTCATCAAATGGCATGTAATCCTTTTCACACAAATAGCCAAGATCATGGAACAGCGTAATCATGAACCAAATATATGCGAATTGCCTGTCAAGTTCTTCTCTTTCTATATTACTGAATACTTGGAATCTACGCAGTTGTTCTAACACACATTGATGGAAACTTAAATTATCGTCATGATATAAAGCTAAACCAAGGAAAAACGTCGAAACAATGTGTCTTAATCTTTGAGGGTCATGATTCAACAGATAATCCAGGCCATCTTCCACCTCTTGAGAATACTTTTGTGCATGCCTAAAATAGTTGCCAATAAAATCAAAACAACTATCCGCATCATTAATATTTGGCCGAGCAGGACCATGCTCATAATATTGCCATAAAGCAGTATTGGTAATGACAGACTGAATATAATTCTGCATAAGTCCGAATTACAATAACAAATTCTTCGAAGCAATTGCCGCCTTAATCGCTTTTTGATACTCACTCATGAATCCCTTCATCAGTGCTTTTTGTACTCCTTTCTCTTCTCTTGTCAACTCTTGATTCTCCTCTATATTGTCTTCATAGAAATGAGTTATACAATCAACCGCCTTGTCAACGGTACTTGCTGCAATCGGAGTCGGATTCCCCATCGCATTCATCAAGCCAAAACTCAGATACTCTGCACACTCGGGCACATCCATTAGCGTTTTCACTTTCCGAATATAAGCCTTTTGGCTTTCATCATTAGACTTTTGTTCCAAGACCTCCAAAAAAATGTCGGTCAAAGTGAGCGAGCGATTAACTATGTTGTCCATTTGTGTATCTGTTTTTGTTAAACTTGATTGCAAAGATACAACAATTTTCTGAGATTTCTTTCTCCTGCCGATGAAATTTTTGAAAAAGAAAGAAGGATGTGAAATTGAGCACATCCTTCTGTATCATTTGAAAGGATTTAAGCAAAAGCCATTTCCTTAACTTCTTCTAATTGTTTACTTATAAGCCCAAGCCCTTCTAAAATTTTACGTTTTTGCTCTGGCCTTGGATTTTTTATGCCATTCGCATAGTGGCTTAACTGCCTTTGATTAATGCCACTTGCATGAGAGATTGCTGCTAATGATGTAAATAATCCACTGACTTGGAGAAGGGCAGCCATATTGAGCTCAAACTGAAGTTCATAGTCTCGAACTCTAAGCCAATCAGGAATCTCCTCACCATTTGCAATAAGTCCTTCAATGTGAAAGTCTAACGCAGAAGATACTTCGCTTTTGAGACCTTCGTAAGTTTTGTTGGTAACGACAACTGCGCCTGGCACTATGTCGTCAATAGTAGCATTAAAGTTTCTGCCACTCCAACTTACATGTACCAAAATCTTCTTTTTCATACGATTAATAATACTCTTTGATAGAGTTTCAAATTAAATTAATAAACTATTCTTTTAATCCAAAGGGCAGGCCCTTTTCTGCCCTTCGGATTTTCTTTAGCATTCATCTTCTCAGTTATTTCCATCCTGCCTGTTTCCATATACTGTTTAAAATGAATGGCTCCGCATCGTCACTGAGTTTACCACTTACAGTGACCAGTCCTTTCTTCGTTGGATGCTTGAACTGCCTATGGTCGCCGACAGTTCTATCAAGATACCATCCGTCTGCCTCCAACAATTTTATAACTTTGTTTATTTTCTGAGTTTTCATACTCCTTTCTTTATTAAAGACGATGCAAAGGTAGTAAAAATTATACTATAATCCAAATATTCTCCTTAAAATGATATTACTTTTAATACTTTTTATGATTTAGTTTTATGTCTGAGCAATATATACGACTACTTATAACGAAAGTATCCCCCGTAAACAATCACCTTATTATTATCATTCAGTTCCTTCAATCTTGAAGCTATTGCTCCCTTGTTCCGTCCAAATATCTCACAAGGTGCTGTAATATTTTCAGGATAACAACTTAAAAAATTAAGGCTAAAGTGAAGTATTGTTTTTTGCATTACCCAACAACAAGGTAAGAGCAAAAAAGAGAGAAATCTTCTGGATAATGTTGGATTTGTGCCAAATTGTTTGTAATTTTGTCGGCAAGAACAATAGATAAATGAAGGACTACCCCGATAAGATGACGCCTGAACAGGCGAGGATGTTTGGCGAGGATGTACTGAATATCGTCAGTCAGATACCTCGTGGAAAGGTGACGACCTATGGACATATCGCTGCGTGGGCGGGATGGCCGAGCCATTCGAGGATGGTGGGGAGGACGCTGAGATATACGCCTGGTGCCGAGGAGTTGCCTTGCCATCGGGTGGTGAATATAGCAGGGCGCACGGCTCCAGGCTGGTCTCGTCAACGGATATTGTTGGAAGAGGAGGGCGTCACTTTTAAGCCTAACGGCCATGTGGATATGGATAAACATCTTTGGGAACCAGGGGTAAGTGAATAGTGATGTATGACAACGGCGAAGGAAATCATTGAATATATGGAGTCGCTGCGCAATGAGGAGCAGCGCGAGAATCTGATGCGTTTTTTCAAGACGGCACCGGGGGAGTATGGCTATGGCGACGAGTTCTTAGGGTTGAAAGTGCCAGAGACGCGGGAGGTAGTCAAGGCTGCGGTTAAGCGAGTGGCGAGCGATGCTTGCATCGGCCCTTCCGAGCGTGAGCAGGCTCGACCGAAGGTCAGGGCGGTCAAGGACATTCCGATCGACGAAGTGCCAGCGTTGTTGATGTCGAAATGGCACGAAGTGAGGCTTTGCGGACTGCTGATTCTCGTTGAAAAGTTTGAGAAGTTGGCCACTAAGCGGTTGGAGAATGATGAAAAGGCCATCCGAGGGCGCGACGAGATTCTGACGATGTATCTGCGGTATGCAGAACGGGCGAACAACTGGGACTTAGTGGATTTGTCTGTCCACAAGATTCTTGGGCATTGGCTGTTACTGCCATCCAATCTCGGAGACAGAGATTATAAAATAAAGGTGTTAGACGATCTTGCTGCCAGCGACAATCTCTGGAAGCAGCGCATGAGTATCGTCTGTTCGTGGAAGACCTCGCAGCAGGGCGACCCCTCGTGGTGCCTGCGCTATGCCGAGATTCACCTGCACCATCCCCACGACCTGATGCATAAGGCCGTGGGGTGGATGCTGCGTGAGATGGGCAAGCGCGTATCGATGGATCTGCTCCGTGACTTCCTCCGACAACATGCTCACGAGATGCCTCGCACCATGCTCCGCTACGCCATTGAGAAGATGAACGAAGAGGAGCGCAAGCAGTGGATGGAAGTGCATACTTAAGTACGAAAAAGTGGGCGGGGAAGCCTCAATATAGCCTCCCCGCCCGTCATTTGTTTCAACGCGATTTCTACCGCTGGCGACTGCCGACAATCTTCCTGAGGGCGATGACGAGTTTATCCACATCCTCGCGGGTGTTGTAGAGGGCGAAGGTGGGACGGACGCTCATCTCGTAGCCGAGGGCACGGAGGGCGGGCTGAGCGCAGTGGTGACCGGCACGCACTGCGATGCCCTCCTTATCTAACAACGTACCTGTTTCTGGAACGGGGATGCCATCGAGGACGAAACTCACCACCGACACGCGGTTCTTGGGATTGCCGATGAGCGTGAGGCCCTTGATCTGAGCCAGTTGCTCGCGGGCATACTCGGTCAGTTTGTGCTCATGCGCCTCGATGTTGCGGATGCCGAGATGGCTCACGTAGTCGAGGGCGGCACCCAGTCCGATGGCGTCGGCCACATTGGGCGTACCAGCCTCGAAGCGAGCAGGTGGCACGTTGTACTCCGTACGCTCGATGGTCACGTCCTTGATCATGTTGCCACCGCCCTGCCAAGGCTGCATCTTGTCGAGCAGGTCTTTGCGACCATACACCACACCGATGCCGTTGGGTCCGTAGATCTTGTGGCCTGAGAAGACGAAGAAGTCGGCACCCAACTGTTGCACATCGACAGGTGTGTGAGCGATGGACTGTGCACCGTCGATGAGCACGGGGATGTTGTGCCCGTGGGCGATGTCGATGATGCGCTTCACGTCGTTGATGGTACCGAAAGTGTTGTTCACATGTCCCACGCTGACGAAGCGCGTGCGGGGTGTGATGAGTCGCTCGAACTCCGAAAGAATCAGGTCACCGTTCTTGTCCGTAGGGATGGCCTTCAGCGTGGCACCCTTTTCATGGGCTACCTGTTGCCAGGGCACAATGTTGGCGTGATGGTCGAGTTCGCTGACGATGACCTCATCGCCTGGTGTCAGGAACTGCCGTCCGTAGGTCTGCGCCACCAGGTTGATGCCCTCGGTAGTGCCGCGAACGAAAATGATTTCCTCGCTGCTGGCGGCATTGATGAAGCGCTGCACCTTTTCGCGGGCCTCCTCGTAGGCATCCGTAGCACGGGCAGCCAACGTGTGGGCACCGCGGTGGATGTTCGAATTATAGTTTTTGTAATAGTGGCTGATCTTGTCGATGACCTGAATAGGCTTTTGCGTGGTGGCGCCGTTGTCGAGCCATACGAGGTCGTGGCCGTTCACCTTCTGATGGAGCACGGGGAAATCCTTCTTGATCTCCTCCGAGTTCAGCGTGTCGGCCTCCTCATAGTGCAGGTCGCGCAACTTCTGCGTCTCAGGGATGCCGATGCCGAAGCCATTGTCCTGAGGCACTGCCTTCACCGAACCGCGCGTATCGTCAGGGTCGCCGAAGTACGGCAGGTCGGCATAGCCGCTTCCGCCACCCAGCAGTTGCTTGAAGCCAGCCTCCAGCTCCGTGAGGTTCAGGGATGAGTCAGGCAGCACACTCTGACGAGCCTCCCTAGCCTCCTCGGGGCAGTATTTCTGGGCGACCTCTCGAAGCAACGCGAAACCCGGGTCTTCAATGCCGTAGCCGTTAATATTCTGGATATCTACCATTATTTCTCTACTTTATTTCGATGCTGATAGTCGTGATAGTAGCCTACCTCCACATTCTCGAGGACGGCGATGGCGTCGTCGGTGAGGGCGGCTAGTGAGAAGTATTTCGTGAGCAGGTATGAGGCCACACCGAACTTGTCGAGACCCATCAGACGGGCACTCAGACTGGGTGCAATCTCGCCAGGGATGCCGCTCTGGTGCAGACCAATCACACCCTGGTTCTGCTCGCCGGTACGCACGAGGATAATCTTCGTGGTACCTACGCCACGCCCCGTCAGGTACTGACCTTCTACCTCAACCTTGTCTGAAGGAATCAGGGGCACACCGCGCCACAGGATGACCTTTGTGCCAAACAAATCTGTTGTTACAGGAGGCACACCACGCCAGGTACACTCGCGCTCGAAGGCGGCGATGGCGCGTGGATGGGCCACGAAGAAGGCGGGCTCCTTCCAGACGAGGCTCAGCAGTTCGTCGAGGTCGTCAGGTGTCGGTGCGCCGTAGCGTGTAGTGATGCGGTAGGCGGGATTGGCAGCAGCCAGCAGGCCAAACTGTTTGTTGTTGATGAGTTCCCATTCCTGGCGCTCCTTGATGCTCTCGATAGACAGGCGTAACTGCTCTTCCAACTGGTTGTAGGGATTATTATAGAGATCGCTCACACGGGTGTGTACACGAACCACCGTCTGCAGCGTGTTAAGAGAGTACTCCGTAGGATTCTCTTCGTAATCGATGTAGGTCTCGGGGATGATGTTGTCCTCCTCGTGACCACTTACCAGGTCGATGTGCTTCTCGCCATTGTCATTGACAGAAGCCTTCAGGCGCAACTGCTTATCGACGGCCTTGTTGAAGGTCTCGCGGAAGTCGGGCACCTCCTTGATGAACTTAATCAGTTCCTTCAGCTTCAAGCCGAGGAATACGGTGGGTGTGATGGCGCGAACGCTAACGGTCGATTCCTGTTCGTCCAGCAAATCTGCCTCTCCGAAGTACTCACCGTCGCCCAAGAGAGCAATCCGTAACTCCTCGCCATGAGGGCCCTTGCTGATGACCTCAGCCTGACCACTGGCCACGATGAAGAAGCGCTGCTTGTCCTTGCCCTCCTCCACGAACAGTTTATCCACATCCACCTCTTTCGTCTCGAACGAACTTACCAGACGGTTCAGAATCTCGTCGTCGAACTCAGAGAACAAGGGGATGGCCTTCAGGTTCTTAGCCGTAAACGAGGGCACGCCATCGACATACGTGATGGGCAGACGGTCGTTCTTACGGAGTTCCACCTTCGTGCGGTTCACGCGGAACGTGCCGCCAGAAACCTGTACCCAGGGGAGCAACTTCAAAAGTAATCTCGGAGTGATACTGCCCATCTGCGGGGCGGTCTTGGTGGTGGTCGCCAGTCTTCTGGCGGTAGCAGTGGTCACACTGCGCTGAAGATTTGATTCTGCCATAATTTTTCTTGATTTTATGTTAATACTAATTTACTTTTTGATGGTAACCCGATGAGTGGTTCCTTCTACGTGTTCTACGGAGAGAACGTTATATCCCTGTTCCTTCGCATTGCGAGGAACATTGTCGAGAGGTTCGCCCTCAGTGAGTAGCACTTCCAGAATATCGCCCGCCTGAAGTTTGGATAATTCAATCTTCGTCTTTACGAAAGTCATCGGGCAATGCTCTTTCGTAATGTCTAATACTTTTGTTGCCATAAATGTCGGTTATTTAATGTTTAATCAGATAAACAGCGTTTGTCCGCCATCGGATAGTTTCAGGAACGAGGCCACGCCGAGCACATCTTTGACCTCAGGGATAAAGTCCTCTTTCTTCAGGCCTAGCACATGCATCGCCATCTCGCAGGCGTACATATTAATACCTAATGCCTTGGCGGCCTCTACTAATTCCTCAAGTGTAGCCACGTTGTTTTTCTTCATCAGATAGCGGAAGATCTTGGGTCCTGCACCAAGGAAGTTGAATCGTGAGGTGGGTGTCACCTTCAGGCCGCCCATCATGAATCCGAAGATCTTCGTGAGCCAGTTACCACCCGTAAAACTTCTACCTTGTTTTTTCTTGATGGCGTCAAGCCCCCAGAACGTGAAGAAGATGTTTACCTCGTAACCTACTGCTGCCGCGCCCGTACCTAATGTAAATACTGCGGTCAGTTTGTCGAAATCGCCACTGAAGGCGATGATGCTCAGTTTCTTTGTTTCTGCCATAATTTTGTCGGTTTAAATATCTGGGTGCAAAGGTACGGGGTTTTCGGCACCCCCACAATCGCCCGTTTGTGGCATTTCGCATACCCTTGATATGGTATGCCATTTACCATCCGTGTGGGATTGTGGTATCCACGGAATCGCCGTACCTTTGCAGCGTGATTTGATCACACTGCGAAGTCGGGCTGCACCTCGGCAAAGAGCGAGCTCTCTGCGCTCGGTTTGCACCGACTTTGTCACCAGAAAATTATTCATTTTAAACCGACAAGAATATGGCAAAGATTTATGTAAATGGAGACGCGCAGGAAGTAAGCCTGCCGCTCAACGTAAGTGAACTGATTAGTCAGAATAACGTAGCGCAGCCGGATATGGTCAGCGTGCAGGTGAACGAAGAGTTTGCAGAGCGCGAGGACTGGGAGAAGATCCAGTTGAAAGAGGGCGACAAGGTTGATTTCTTATACTTCATGGGAGGAGGCGCACGATGATTGACTTTACAGAAGAACAGATACAGCGATACTCGCGACATATCTTGTTGCAGGATGTGGGTGTCGAGGGACAAGAGAAGATAATGAACGCACGCGTGCTCGTGGTGGGTGCCGGTGGCTTGGGGGCTCCCGTGAGCCTCTATCTGGCGGCAGCTGGCATCGGACGTATCGGCATCGTGGATGCAGATGTCGTCGATTTGAGCAACCTGCAGCGTCAGGTCATCCATTTCACGAAGGACGTGGGTGTACCCAAGGTAAAGAGTGCCGAGGAGAAGATCAAGGCCATCAATCCTGATGTGCAGGTGGACACCTATTACGAGTTCCTCGACTCATCAAACGCGCTGGATATCATTAAGGAATACGACTTCGTGGTGGACGGTACCGACAACTTCCCCGTGAAGTTCCTCATCAACGATGCATGCGTGATGGCGGGCAAGCCCTTCTCGCATGGTGGCATCCTGCGCTTCAACGGACAGACCTTTACGCACTTGCCTGGTACGGCCTGTTACCGTTGTTTCTTTAAGGAACCACCTCCCGTAGGAGCCGTGCCCACCTGTTCACAAGCAGGTGTATTGGGTGCTATTGCTGGTATGTTGGGTACCATCCAGGCTGCTGAGACGCTGAAATACTTTACAGGTATCGGCGAGTTACTGACGAACCGTCTGCTGACGTTTGATGCCAAGACTATGCAGTTCCGTACCATCAACGTCAAGCAGCGTCCGTCATGTGCTATCTGCGGTGACCATCCCACCATCGACCATCTCATCGATTACGAACAGGCCGCATGCGATTTGAAGAATCATTGAACATAGACGATTGACCATTGAACATTATGAAGATTCCACAGAACATCATAGAAGAACTGATTGCGCAAGCAGAGAAGGACGCGCCAGATGAATCGTGCGGCTATCTCTTGGGGACGGACGACAACGTCACAGAGAACTATTGGATGGAGAACATCGACCACTCGTCGGAGCACTTTTCATTCGCGCCAAAGGATCAGTTCGCCGCCCTGCGGTATGCCCGCGAGAAAGGATTAAAGATCCTTGCTAACTGGCACAGTCATCCAGCCTCGCCCTCGCGCCCTTCACAAGAGGACCTGCGCCTGGCAAACGACCCCACCATCCGCTATGCCATCCTCTCGTTGCTTGACGGACAACCGAAACTGAACTCCTTCAAGATCCTGAACGGCGAGGTGGTGGATAAGGAGATACACCTTTAAAATATAAGAAAGAAAAGAAAGCTAAACTTGTTCTTTCTTTGCGATGCGTCCGTCTGAAACGTTTGTCGGTTAAGTTTCAGTGCGCGATGCATCGCTTTTTTAACTAAAACAGGGGCTATACCATACGTTTGGTATGCGAAATGCCACAAAATCGGGATTGTGGGTATGTGGAAATCGCCGTACCTTTGCACCCAGAAATTAAACATTAAATAAATAAAGATTATGAAAGAGCGAATGTGTAGACAGATGTCAGACTGTTGCTGTTGTCAGATGATGATGGCAATGACAATGAAAGGGAGTGTATATATAATAGGTATAAACAAAACAAAAACGAAACAATATGAAAAGATTAGCATTAGCAATAGCAGTATTATTGAGTATCAACATCAGCAACATTTGGGCTGAGCAGAATTCTACCAACACGAGCAGCGTGCGTTATGTCAAAGCACCGCGATTTGCTCGTCCGCTGGTAGAGAAGTGGATAACCGAATATGCAAAAACACAGCCGGGCGTAGAGTTCCAGATCGCCAAAGGCAACCAGAATCAGGGAACCATAGACCTGAATGTCGTATTCGACAATCAAGATACAAAAACAGAAGACTTTAGCCATACAATTGTTTATTTCGGAGAGTTCGCCGTGCTGCCTATCACAGCCAGCGGTAGTGAGGCTGCGAAAGTGCTGGAGGGTAAGCACCTGAACTCGAAGAAGCTGAAGCAGCTTTACTTCCTCAACGACGATTTTGATGAGGACGTGAAAAAGATCAAGCAGTTTGAGAAACTCGTGATCTATAGCGGCAGCAACGCCACATCGGTCGCCGCATCGTTCGCCCACAACTTCGGCGAAGAGAGCAGTAACTTCCGTGGCAAGCGCATTTCAGGCGACGACCTGTTCCTGAACACCGCTCTGGCGAAGGATCCGCTGGGTGTGTCGTTCAACGCCCTGCCCAACATCTTCGACCTGCAGAGCCGTCATATTAAGGATGATCTTACCATCATCGGCATCGACGTGAAGAAGAACCTTGAAGAGAGTTTCTCTGACAAGGCCACCCTCGATGAACTGATTGCCGTCCTGGAGAATGGTAAGGTGTCAGAGATTGCCGTCGAGAAGATTGGCGTGAGTTATAATGGTGGTGACGATGCTGTGAATCAGTTCCTGCAGTGGGTACTCACAGACGGCACGAAATTTAATCATGAATTTGGATTGCTGAACCTGGATAACAAACTGACCCAGGTACAGATCGAAAAGGTAAAGGATATACTTACCGCGCAGAAATAAACTAAAAAGGTATTTAAACTTATGGTAAAGAGATTGTTTATTGCAACATTCGTTGCGATTAGCCCCCTGTTGGCTATAGCGCAGAACCTGATTACAGGTCATATCACAGATGTTCGCACTGGTGAACCCCTGATTGGTGCATCCGTGATTGTAAAGAGTGAAAAGGGTCAGGGTGTCGTAACCGACTACGATGGTAACTTCTCCCTCCAGACAAAGGTGGAGGCCCCTTTGACCCTCCGTGTGGAATACGTTGGCTATCGTGCCCTCGACGTGGATGTCTATGACTTCGAAGAGCCCGTGGAGATCTCGCTGATAGATAACGCCAATAGACTGAATGAAGTTGTTGTGCTGGGTTATACACAGTTAAAACGTCAGAATCTCACAGGTTCCGTGGCCTCTGTAAAAAGTAGCGACATCGCCTCAACAGCCGCATCAGGCTTCAACGAGCAATTGCAGGGTCAGGCTGCTGGTGTCATCATATCCGGATCATCTGGTACACCAGGTTCAGGTGTGTTCGTTCGACTGCGTGGTACCACTTCCATCAATGCTGGAAACGACCCGCTTTACATCATCGACGGTGTACCCATTAACAGTCAGCCATTGCAGTCTATCTCTAACGGTGGACAAACCATCAACGCCCTCACCGACCTTAATCCTAATGATATTGAGAAAATCGAGGTGCTGAAGGATGCAAATGCCACCGCCATTTATGGCGCCAGAGGTGCTAATGGTGTTGTACTTGTTACTACCAAAAGAGGCAGTAAGGGACAGAAAACCCGTATTAACTTCAGTGCGGAATATGGTTTTGCCAAAGCTGCTAAGTTGTGGGACCTCGCTACAGGTCCTGAGACGGCACAAATACTGAATGAGGCATGGATTAATGATGGTAAGGATCCTGCCCTTGTACCCTATCGTTCAAAGGCCGATGGAGGCCTGGGACTGCCTGAGGAGCAGAACACCTACGATCGTCAGAGTGTCATCTTCCGTACAGCGAAGATTCAGAACTATAACCTCGCCGTTTCTGGAGGAAATGACCGTACTCGTTTCTACATCGGCGCAGAATATACTGATCAGGAAGCCATCGTACGTACACAGGATTTCCGTCGTCTGGGTTTCAGAGTAAACCTCGACCACGATATTAACAAAAGTGTATCTATTTCTACAGGTACATCTTTATTATGGACACGTCGCTCGTTAAGTAGAATAGCCAACAGTCCTAAGGGTATTCTTCAGGCATCTGTACATCACAGCACCTTGCTCGATCCTTATAATGAGGATGGCTCCTACGCCCGCTATGGTATCTTCGACAATATATATGCGCTCATTGAAAACAGTAATCACCATACTTATGGCTTGCGTTCTGTGGATAATGTGGCTCTGACTTGGAAGATTCTCAATGGTCTGCAGTTCAAATCATCTGTTAGTCTCGATTACAACAACTATCGTGAGAAGCGGTATTTCAATACCCAACTCGCAGATGGTCAGCCCAATGGTAGTGCTACTGACGCCACAACCACCAACTACACTGTTACCGCAGAGCAGTTGCTGAACTACAACACTGATTTTAAGCACATCCACTCGTTGGCAGCCTTTGTGGGTAACTCCGTACAATATACTGGTCTTCGCTCACAATCTATCTCTGGTTCAGGATTCCCTGACGACCTGTTGCAGGAGTTGTCATCAGCTGCCATCACCACAGGTACCTCGGCCTTCTCTTCCTATAGCCTCGTGTCATGGTTTGGTGGTGCCAATTATAGTCTGCTCGATCGTTATGCCCTTGATGCCAATTTGCGTGCTGATGCCTCTTCACGCTTCGGTAAGAACCATCGTTGGGGTCTCTTCCCCTCAGTTGGAGCCTCATGGACTATCTCTGAGGAGTCGTGGGTAAAACCCCTCAAGTTTATCGATGGTCTGAAACTGAAGGCCAGCATAGGATGGAGTGGTAACCAGAATATCGATGACTTTGCCAGTTTGGGTCTTTGGAATGGCGGTGGTGTGTATAACGATGAGTCAGGTATCCTGCACACGCAACTGGCCAACCCCGAGTTAAAATGGGAGACGACCCGACAGTGGAACATAGGTCTTGAGGGCTCATTCCTCAATGGTCGCATCTCGTTCGAGTTCGATGTATATAACAAATACACATACGATCTGCTGCTCTCCACACCTATCCCTGGCAAAACGGGCTTCTCGTCAACCTATAGCAACACAGGCGAGATGAGTAACAAGGGCGTAGAGTTCCAGATTACCACCAAGAACATCCAGAAGAAGGATTTCAACTGGGAAACTTCGTTCAATATCTCCCACAATGCCAACCTCATCGAGCGTCTGCCAGTATCGTTCTCACAGTATGATCGCGACTGGGTGCGTCTAGAGGAAGGGAAGCCGATGTACTCGTTCTGGCTCTACAAGCAACTCTATGTTGATCCCCAGACGGGTGATGCAGTCTATGACGATGTGAATAAAGATGGAAAGATTACTGTGGCAGACCGCCAGATTGTAGGCGACGCATGGCCTGACTTCACAGGTGGCTTGACCAATAACTTCCGTTATAAGAACTTCGACCTCTCCATCTTCTTCTATTTCTCTGTGGGCAATGATGTGTTCAACATGAACCGTTTCTTCCAGGAGCATGGTGGCATGCGTGGTACTAACTGGGGATTGCTGAAAAGTCAGATGGACCGTTGGCAGAAACCTGGCGACATCACCGATATCCCCCGCGCTTCTACACTCCCGAATGCCGACGGTAGTTCAAACAATGGCTTTGCCAGCAGTCGATTCCTTGAGGATGGCTCCTTCCTCCGCCTACGTAATGTATCATTAGGATATACACTGCCTAAGCAGCTCGTGGCTAAAGCTGGTATAGAGCGTCTGCGTATCTATGTCAACGCCACCAATCTCCTGACCTTTACAGGTTATTCTGGAGCTGATCCTGAGGGCAACACTGCTGCCGACTATACCCATGGCACTGTTCAGGGACTCGATTTTGCTATCCCACCCCAGCCTCGACAGGTGGTGTTTGGTGCCAGCCTTACTCTTTAACTCCATACGTATAATATCATAAAAAGAAGTTGCATTATGAAACAATATATATATTCAGCTATTCTGGTTTCTGGCCTTTTATTCAGCCAAACCGCATGCTCTGACTTCCTTGAGCAGGAACCTGCCAATTACATATCCGACGAAGCCGTTATCACCAACGAATCGTCAGCTAAGTCAGCCTTAAACGGTGTATATCATCGCCTGGGAGCCAGCGCCTACTATGGTGGTCGATATTTCGATGCGGGTGTCAACCTCGCCTCCGATAATGTTACCTGGACGGGTTCGTTGAACTTCTACTATGACTTCGATACCCATCAGTATAGTGCCGAGAACCAACTGCTGTCGTATGCTTGGTATAGTATCTACGCCACGGTGAACCAAGCTAATCAGGTGATAGAAAAGACGCAGGCTCTTTCGTCTATTTCTGATAATGAGCGTAGGCGTATCATTGCCGAGGCAACCGTATTACGCTCTCTTGCCTTCTTTGATCTGGCACGCACTTGGGGTAATGTACCTCTGGTGAAAGCGGCTACCCATGCACCCAATCAGTTTGATGGTGTCAAGCAAACGCAGGCAAAGGCTGTATATCAGGAAGTGGTCAATGATATCACCAGTGTACTGGGCGACCTGAGTGAGACCAATGACCGTGTACACGTAAGTCGCAGTGTGGCCGAAGCTCTCTTGGCACGAGTATCACTCTACCTTGAGGACTGGGCAAAGGCTGAGGAGTACGCCACCAAGGTTATCGAAAACCCATCTTACGCCTTAGGTAGCATCAACGACCTTATAAATGGCAAACTGGCACAGGAGAGTGTGTTCGAATTGGCCTATTCCTCATCGTTCACCAACGATCAGAGTGCCTACTGGCGTTCACCCAACGATGGCGGACGCCACGAATGGGGACCTTCAAAAGAGATTGTACAGCTTCTGTCAAACCCCGCTATTGGTGGTGATCGCAGTGCTTTCTTTACAGACCAGTCTTCAGCACAGGTGCCCGATTATTATGTTGGCACCCTCTATCACCGCCCTTCAGCCGATGATAACGTCATCCTTTTCCGATTGGCAGAAGCTTATCTCATTCGTGCCGAAGCAAGGGCAAAACAACAGAATGCCAATCTCGAAGGCGCCATTTCTGACTTGAACACGATTCGTGAGCGTTCCCAGGTAGCCCCTCTCAACGAGTCGCTCAGCCAGCAGGCCATCATACAGGCCATCGAGGATGAAAACAGAGTTGAGTTTGCCATCGAGCCCCATCGCTGGTTCGACTTGGTGAGAACGGGTCGTGCTGTCGCAGTACTTGGTATCAGTGAGCATCAACAGCTGTTCCCCATTCCTTATAACGATATTGAAGCAGATAAAGACCTACAGCAGAATCCGAATTATTAATCAATAAAAAAACATCATACGAATATGAAAAAATCTATTGTTTTACTGGCATTTGCCACGCTCATTGCCTCAAATGCATGGGCAGGTAGTAAGGGAAATAAGACGGTAAAAAACGTCAAAAATAATGTGGCCGTTAAGTATCTGAACGATAATTTCGAGACCTACGATAAGCTCCAAAAGGCCATTTGGGCAGATCCTGAACTGGGATTTCTCGAGACCAACAGCAGCGGACTGCTGAAGCAGCATCTACGGGAAAACGGATTTACTATCGAGGAAGGTGTGGCAGGTATGCCAACAGCCTATGTGGCCACCTATGGCAGTGGAAAACCCGTTATCGGCTTCCTTTCAGAATATGATGCCTTACCTGGTCTGTCGCAAGATACTGTTCCGTACCGTAAACCACTTAAGGAAAATGGCGTAGGTCATGGTTGTGGTCATAATACCTTAGGTGTAGCCTCTACAGCTGCTGCCGTATCACTGAGCAAATGGCTTGCAGCTAATCATCTCAGTGGTACCATCAAGATCTATGGTTCTCCAGCCGAAGAGGGTGGCGCTGGTAAAGTCTATCTGGTTCGTGAGGGATTGTTTGATGGCGTAGATGCTGTGCTTGACTGGCATCCAGCAGGTCAGAATGCCGTTTCCACCAATGGTGGTACAGCCATGGTGATGGTAGATTATAAGTTTTATGGTAAGGCTGCCCATGCAGCAGGTAACCCTTGGAAGGGTCGTTCGGCACTCGATGCTGTTGAGGCACTCGATTATATGGTGAATCTGCTGCGCGAGCATGTTCCTACATCGTCACGCATCCACTATGTGATACCGGAAGGTGGTATTGCTCCCAATGTCGTGCCCGAATATGCTCGTGTATCCTATTACATCCGTAGCCCCAAGCGCGACATCCTTAATACATTGACAGAATGGATTGATTCTGCTGCTGTTGGTGCAGCCAAGGGAACACAGACTCGTGTGGAGAAAGAACTTATAGCAGGTACTTATGAGCGCCTACACAACAAAACGCTCTCAAAGGTCATCCAGAGAAATCTGGAAGCTGTAGGAGGAGTGGTTTATGACGAGCGTGAGCGTAAACTGGTGGAAGAGGTGATTCGTGCTACAGGCAATCCTGATTCCATTATCAATCTTGCCTCTACAGTAAAACCATTGGCAGAATTCCCCAAGGAGGGTAGTGGCGGTAGTAGTGATGTGGGCGATGTATCGTGGGTAGTTCCCTTGGCAAGCTTCGGAGCTGCTACATTCGCTCCAGGCAGCCCAGGCCATAGTTGGCAGAACGTAGCTATCGATGGCACCACCATTGGAACAAAGGGTTTATTAAATGCCAGTCGTGTGTTCGCCTTGAGCGCTATCGAGTTGTTCACGGATGCCAAATTGCTTCAAGCTGTAAAGGATGAGTTCAAACAATCCGTAGGTCCCGACTTCAAGTACGTTCCCTTGCTTGGAGATAGGAAACCTGCACTCGACTATCGCGTTGTAAAATAAGGATTAGCGGCATCCTGAATCACTAGTCCTGCGAGCATAAAGCCGAAGATGGCGGTGATATGGACCAGAGTACCGTTAACCTGAGGTTTATTAAATGTAGAAGGGTCCTCGCCATCATCTGGCGGGGTTCCTTTATTCTCTAACAATTCATCAGAAAAGACACACTGGAACTTGCGCTTGGGGTACTGACCATCGCGCTTGAAACGCTTACGGAGGGCACGAGCCAGGGGGTCGCCCTGCACCTTCCAGAACTCGGCAATCTTGATACGCGTGGGGTCGAGCTTCAGGGCTGCACCCATCGAGGAGAAGAACTTCGCATCAGTCTGTGTCGCCATCAGGATGAGCAGTGTCTTATCCTTCAATGAGTCGATGGCATCGATGATGAAGTCGTAACTGCCGATATCGAAACTATCTGCGGTTTCAGCTGTGAAAATCTGTTGCAGGGCTGTAATCTCTGCCGAGGGGTTGATGCTTAGCAGTCGTTCCTTCAGAGCATCCACCTTCACCTGACCAACAGTCTTCGAAGTGGCCATCAGTTGGCGGTTGATGTTGGTGATGCACACGCGATCAGAATCGACAATGGTTAAATGCTTGATACCTGAACGCACCAGACTCTCAGCGCACCACGAACCAACGCCGCCCACGCCGAAGATAATCACACGTTTTTCGCCGATGCGGCTCATCGCTTCATCACCCAATAGAAGTTCCGACCTGCGGAATATAGCTTGTATTAATGACATACTTGTTATTTCGGCTGCAAAGATAGTGATTTTTCTTTGATTTTCATAGTATGATGGATCCTTTTTCGCAAAATACCGCAGTCGTGGTATTTGTGGTTCTTGCAAATCTTCGTACCTTTGCACCCACAAACAGAGATAAGACAACATGAAGAAGACATTATTATGGATTGGCGCACTCGTTATTGGTGCGATATTAGGATTGTTGGGACTGGACTGGCTCAACGGTCTGATGGATTTTGTGGCAACGGTCTATACACGACTGTTCCAGTTGTTGGCAGTGCCAACGATTGTACTGGCTGTGATTACAACGTTTGCCACCTTCGGCTCGAAAGGCTCTGGCAAGATCTTTGGGCATACCTTAATATATACGCTACTGACGACGTTTACTGCTGCTGCCATTGGCGCACTGCTCTATGTCACAATAGCCCCAGGCAACCTGCCTGTAGAATCGCTCACGCAGGGAGAGACTGCTGCCATCGAGGCGCCTCAGCAGACCTACTACGACCATATTCTTAGCGTGATTCCCAATAACATCGTCAAACCTTTCCTCGAAGGCAATGTACTGTCGCTGTTGTTGTTGGCCTTTGCTGTAGGTATTGGATTGTCGAAACTGCCAGAGAGCGAGAACAAAGCTATCGTCGTGAAAGGATTGTTGGGCTTGCAGGATCTGTTGTTCCTGCTTATTCGTGGCCTCATTTGGACGCTGCCTCTGGGTATCCTGGCATTCTCGGCACAACTCTCGGCCCAAGTCTCTGCTGGTGTTGTGGCTGATTCGATAGGTAAGTATGTCCTCGTGGTACTGGGTGGCAATGTGATTCAGTTCTTCGTCGTCCTGCCATTGTTCCTCTTGGCACGTGGTCTGAATCCCATCCATATCCTCGGCCGTATGATGCCCGCCGTGCTGATGGCCCTTTTCACGAAGAGCAGTGCCGCCACGCTGCCTGTCACGATGGAGTCTGCCGAACAACGATTAGGCGTACGCAAGGAGATTGCCCGTTTCGTATTGCCCATCTGTACCACCATCAACATGAACGGTTGTGCGGCCTTCATTCTTGTCACCTCGCTCTTCGTAATGCAGAATGGTGGTATGCCTCTGACCCTTGGCACGATCCTGCTGTGGATCCTGATCTCCGTAGTGTCAGCCATTGGTAATGCAGGAGTTCCCATGGGCTGTTTCTTCCTGACGCTCTCGCTAATGTCAGGCATTGGCGCACCTGTCGCCATCCTTGGTATCATCCTGCCCATCTACACCATCATCGACATGGTGGAAACGGCTGAGAATGTTTGGTCAGACTCCTGTGTCTGTGCGATGACCAATCACGATATAAAGTAAATCAGAAAAAGGTGATGAAATGAACGCGCAAGAGATAATTACCTACATGGAGTCGCTGCGCAATGACGAGCAGCGCAAGATACTCATGGGGTTTTTCAAGACAGGGCCAGGCGAGTACGGTTTCGGTGATGAGTTCTTAGGCCTGAAGGTGCCGCAGACGAGGGAAGTGGTTAAAGCCGCTGGACCTGATTTCCCGCTGAGCGAGGTGCCCACGTTGCTGATGTCGAAATGGCATGAGGTGAGGCTCTGTGGTTTCTTGATACTTGTGGCGAAGTTTGAAAAGTTGGCAACCAAACGTCTGGAGAACAATGCCGAGGCCATCACTAAGCGCGATGAGATTCTGACGATGTATCTGCAATATGCCGAGCAGGCGAATAATTGGGACTTGGTCGATCTCTCTGTGCATAAGATCCTTGGTCATTGGCTGCTCCTACCTACGAACTTAGGTGACAGAGATGATAAGATTAAACTGCTCGATGGTCTTGCCGCCAGCCCCTGTCTGTGGAAACAGCGCATGAGCATCGTTTGTTCGTGGAAGACCTCGCAGCAGGGTGATCCCTCGTGGTGCCTCCGCTATGCCGAGATCCATCTCCACCACCCCCACGACCTCATGCACAAGGCCGTCGGCTGGATGCTCCGTGAGATGGGCAAGCGTGTCTCCATGGATCTCCTGCGTGACTTCCTCCGCCAGCATGCCCACGAGATGCCCCGCACCATGCTCCGCTATGCCATCGAAAAGATGTCCGACCGCGAGCGCCAAGAGTGGATGAGCCGATGAAAGACTACCCTGACAAAATGACGCCTGAGCAGGCGAGGATATTCCGTGATGATGTACTGAACATCGTCAGCCAGATACCTTGTGGCTGCGTTACGACTTATGGTCATATTGCAGCCTTAGCCGGCTGGCCAAGTCACTCAAGGATGGTAGGCCGCACATTGCGTTATACCCCTGGAGCAGAGTCATTGCCCTGCCATCGTGTGGTAAATAACGTTGGTCGTACTGCCCCTGGCTGGAGCCGCCAACGTCCGTTGTTAGAGTCCGAAGGCGTTACCTTCAAACCTAACGGTCACGTAGATATGCAGCGCCACCTTTGGGAGCCAGAGAATCAATTGTCAGTGCTATGAGGAAGATTACGATTGGTAATTCTTTCTTAGGGTAAATACAAACTCCAGACCGCCTTGATCGGACGTATGGGCGGTGATGGTGCCGCCATGTAGCATAACGGCGTTCTTTACGATGGCGAGACCAAGACCTGTACCACCCATCTGTCGGCTGCGACTCTTATCAATACGATAAAAGCGCTCGAAGATGCGTGGCAGGTGCTCAGAAGCGATGCCGACGCCATTATCGCTGAAGCAGAACTTCCAACTGTCGCCTGTCTGTTCAGCGCTGATATTGATGTTGGTACCTTCACCGGCATAGTTGATGGCGTTATCGACGAGGTTGCGGAAGATGCTGTAGATGAGCGAAGGATTTCCTTGAATGATGATGTCCTGTGGCAGGCAGTTGTTAAGCGTCATGTGGCGTTTTTCAAGAGCGATGGCAGTTTCCTGTACAATATCGGCTACGATCTCTGACACGTCCGCGCGTTCCATCGTCAGTTGATGGGCAGCATAGTCCATGCGATTCAGCGTCGAGATATCCTGTAGCAGAGCCGTTAGGCGACGAGCCTGTGCATTGGTACGCTGGATGAACTGCCGTTGTGTCTCGTTGTTCATCTGGGGGTCTTCGAGGATGGTGTCAGTGTAGCCGAGGATGCTGGCCACAGGGGTTTTCAACTCATGGGCGATATTCTGCGTCAGTTCACGGCGCATCTGGTTCTCTTTGGCGGCCTGCTCACGACTGATACGTTCGTCCATATGGCGGGCATAGCGGTGGAGCAATAAGGCTAATCCCACCATGACGACGATCGAGAACAGCAGCAAATGCCAGTCGCTGACCTCGTCAAAGGGCTTCAGGAATTTTCGGTCGTAGTCCTCAAATAGAATAAATATCAGTGCATAGACGGCAAAAACCACCATCACACTGATAAACATCTTACGGCCTTCACTCAAATGCTTCATATATGACTGACCATGATTATTACGAATTATCCTTCAAACACATAGCCGAATCCTTGTCGGCTGACGATAAAACTGCCATACCTGCCTATCTTTTTACGCATGCGTGTGATGTTCACGTCAACCGTGCGATCGCTGACCACCACGTTCTCGGGCCATACGGCATCGAATATCTGTTGACGTGAGAACACCTGTCCGCGATGTCGTAGGAGCAGTCCCAGCAGTTCAAACTCGGTCTTAGTGAGGCTCACGTTCTCGCCATCCACCGTTGTCGTCTTTTTGCTGAGGTCGAGTACAAGACCTTCAAAGGTGATATGGCTTTCTTTTACTTCACGCTTCTGACTTCTTGCAAGCACAGCCTTTACTCTGGCCACTACCTCACGGACGGAGAAAGGCTTCGTCACATAGTCGTCGGCTCCCAGTCCGAAGCCTTGTAGTGTGTCATCCTCTGTGTCCTTTGCAGTTAAGAATATAATAGGTATATGCGATGTTTGCTCTTCGGCTTTCAGACGCTCTGCCAGTTCGAAGCCCGATATGCCAGGCATCATCACGTCGAGTATCAGCAAATCATATTGCGACGGATCTTTCTCCATCGCTTCCTCACCTGAATATGCAGCCTCGACCTGAAAACCTGCCGCCTTCAGGTTGTAGAGCAGAATCTCGCATAAGTCCTGCTCATCATCCACTACAAGAATTCTTTTCTGCTCCATACTGGCTGCAAATATAAGAAAATGCTTTCAATATTGCAAATTTTATCGTCCAAATCTCGCTTCCACGACATTGACCACGTAGTCGCCCAGTTTCTCACACTCGTTGATGAGGTCGATGTATATGGTGCCGATGACATAGTCATACTCACGCTCATTCACGGCACGTATGTTTTCATCTCTCAGTTGCTGGCGCATCAGGTTGATCTCGTTTTCGATGCGGTAGGTCTCACGGATGTCGTGATCGTGGCGGTGATCGGACATGACCGTGACCATTTGCGTCAGGGCATCGTTGCAGAGTGTCATCAGGGCAATGAGTTGATTTCGCTGAGCACCCTTTAGTGTCTTGCCTGATTCTTGCAGGCGGTACATGGTACGGGCCAGGTTGTAGCAAGCGTCGCCAATGGACTCCAACTCGCCCACCTCACGCAGCATTTGGCGCACCTTCACTTTCGATTCATCGCTCAAGTGATTCTCGCTCACTTGCTCCAGGAAACGGGCTATCTCCAGTTCCATCCGGTCGGTCAGATCCTCCTGATTCTCTATCTGACTGAAGAGATGTCTGAACGCAGTAGCATCTTTCTCGTCGAATAACTGTCGCACCTTGACGAACATCTGCTGCATGCGCTGGGTAAAGTGGGCAGTCTCCTTCTGCGCCTGCAGGACAGCAATTTCGGGTGTCTGTATCAGGTTGGACTCAATGTACTTCAGATATAGTTCCTCTTGTTCGGGTTGTGGTTTGTCGGGCAACAGCCAACATACCATACGCTCCATCTGGGGTATCAAACCGATCAGCAAGGCAGTGTTAGTGACGTTGAAACAGGTGTGGAACAAAGCGAGGACTACAGGCAAACGCTCTGTCTGTCCTGCCATCGATGAGTCGTAGTCCACGAATCCGCACACCATATCGACAAAGGGATAGAACACGCAGAGTACCCAGATAACACCGATGACATTGAACAGCAGATGGGCCAGTGCTGCCCTTCGAGCCTGTGTGTTTGCACCCAGGGCAGCCAGATTAGCCGTAGCCGTAGTACCGATGTTCTCACCCATCACCAACGCAATACCTAAATAAATAGGCAGTACGCCTGTGGAACAGAGCAGGATGGTGATAGCCATCACGGCAGCCGACGACTGCACGATACAGGTGATGATGGTGCCGATGGCGAGGAAGACGAAAATGGTAAGATAACTGTTGGTGTCGAACGAGGCAAAGAAACTGACCACCGCCTCATTGTGTGCCAAGTCCATCTCTTTCCCTGCCGAACTCAGCATCACCAACGAGAGGAACATGAAGGCAATACCAAACAGGAAGTCACCCACGTAACGGTGGCGCTTTCGATAGATAAGCACCATGCCCACGAAGAAAGCAGGGAACACAATGCTGGTCAAATCGACATTATAGCCCAACGACATGATCCACGCTGTGAGTGTGGTTCCGATGTTTGCTCCCATGATGACGCTAATGGCTTGTGATAGCGTCAGCAGACCAGCCGATACGAATGATACCGTCATCACCGTCGTGGCCGATGACGACTGCACGGCGCAAGTCACCATCGTACCCGTTAGCATGCCCGTTAACCGGTTGGTTGTCATCTTTGCCAAAATGTGTCGCAACTGTGGTCCGGCCATCTTCTGAAGAGCTTCACTCATCATCTTCATGCCATAGATAAGAAGTCCTAATGCGCCCAACAACTTCAGTGACACCATTACATAATCTTGTGTTGTTTCCATATTTTATTCATATTAATTTGTTTCTCCTTGTTTTCATCGGCAAATATACAACCATTTGCCGATAGCGCAAAATAAATCCTGTTACGATATGGTTACGTAACAGGATTGTAACTTTCACGATCTTGTGGATGGCCGTCAGACGGCATCCTGAATGACAAGTCCTGCGAGCATAAAGCCGAAGATAGCGGTGATATGGACAAGGGAGCCTTTGCCCTCACCTTGGGGCTCAATTAATTCGTCAGAATAGACGCACAGGAACTTACGCGAGGGATATTGTCCTTCACGCTTGAATCTTTTTCGGAGGACACGGGCCAGTGGGTCGCCTTGCACCTTCCAGAACTCGGCAATCTTGATGCGCGTGGGGTCGAGTTTCAGGGCGGCACCCATTGACGAGAAGAACTTCACATCTGTCTGTGTCGCCATCAGGATGAGCAGCGTCTTATCCTTTGGCCCAACAATAATTCAGACCTCTGAAATATCTCTATTTCGTCTAACATGCGTATAAAGTTACACCTGTTCTGCCACGACCTCAATCTCTATGAGTGCTCCTTTAGGGAGGGTCTTGACGGCGACGGCTGAGCGGGCAGGGTAGGGCTCTGCAAAGAACTCTGCATAGACGGTGTTCATCTCTGCAAAGTCGGCCATGTCGGCGAGGAAGACGGTGGTTTTGACGACGTTCGCCATTGTGAGACCAGCCTCTTCGAGGATGGCTCGCACGTTGCTGAGCGACTGACGGGTCTGTTCCTTGATGCCACCCTCGACAAACGCGCCTGTAGCAGGGTCGATGGGTATCTGACCTGAGGTATAGACGAGATTCCCGACTTGGATGGCCTGACTGTAGGGGCCGATGGCAGCGGGTGCCTGCTTTGTACTGATAACTTTCATACGTTTATTCTGTTTAAAAAGTGCTGCAAGTCAATGACTTACAGCACTCTGTTTCGTTTTAGACCAGCACTTGTGGTACTTGTGTACCCAGAGCCGGGGTCGAACCGGCACGGGTTGCCCCACTGGTGTTTGAGACCAGCGCGTCTACCGATTCCGCCATCTGGGCAAATATTCTCGCCACTGGTCTAAAGCGGGTGCAAAATTGCGATTAAGCGAGAGCCAATATCCTTGGATAATTGGCCGAGCGAAAGCAATTTCGCTGAATTCGGCGGCAAAGGTAATACAAAAAAATGAAATGCCAAAGGTTTTTGATAAAAAACTTAAAAATACTTGTTCATATCATAGATTTTGATTATCTTCGCACACAGATATTAAGACTAATCGCATTTCCATGGAAATAACTGAGAAGAACAACTTCTGTGTTATCCTCGCAGGAGGACGTGGCCAGAGACTTTGGCCTGCAAGCAGAAATGAACATCCCAAGCAGTTTATGGATTTTTTCGGGACGGGAAAGACCATGTTGCAGACGACCTTCGAACGCTTCGTGAGAATCCTGCCCAAAGAGAATATCTATATATGTACGTGTAAGGAGTACTTCCAACTGGTGAAAGAGCAACTGCCAGAACTGCCTGAGAAGAATATCATGCAGGAACCGATACACAGAAATACGGCACCCAGTGTGGCGTGGGCTACCATGCGGATCCTGCGTCGTGATCCTGATGCCAATATCATCATTACACCATCGGATCAGCTGGTGCTCGACGAAAAATCCTTCTACCATAGTATCACCGTTGGCCTTGGCTATGTGTCGGAGAATGAGGTGCTGTTGGCCATGGGTGTGAAACCCACGCGTCCGGAGCCGGGCTATGGCTATATCCAGTTGGGTGACCTGAGTTGCAAGCCTGAGGTGTATCAGGTGAAGTCGTTTACGGAGAAACCTGAGCGCGACTTCGCGAGGATGTTTATGGAGAGCGGGGAGTTCTATTGGAATACGGGTATCTTTATTTCCAGTGCCCGTCATCTGATAGAGACGTTCAAGGGTGTCTTCCCGATCGTGCTGCGTAACCTGAATGTTGAGAATCCCAACTATACCGACGAGGAGGAGTTGGCTTACGTGGAGGCGAACTATCCACGTTATCCGAACCTGTCGCTCGACTATGCCATTCTGGAACAGAGCCGTGACGTGTTTGTGATGAAATGCGACTTCGGCTGGGCCGACATGGGAACATGGCATGCCATCTATGAGGCCATGAGTAAGGTGGAGAACGACAATGTGGTGCTCGACTCTCAGGTGGAGATGGAAGACTGCAAGAACAATATCATCAAACTGCCGAAGGATCGTCTGGGTGTGTTCAGCGGTCTGGATGGCTATATCGTGGTGGAACAAGACAATGTGCTGATGATCTGTAAGAAGGGTGACTCTTCGGCGTTGGTGAAGAAATATGCCAACGAGGTACAGATCAAATACGGTGATGAGTTTGTTTAAATAAAAAAGCAGTAACCCGGACGGTTACTGCTTTTTGAATTCTGCATATATTTTTGCGGCGATTTCCTTGAATTCCTCTTCCGTGAGTTTCAACTTCTCACGACGGAAATCTACGTCACCTTCCTGCTGCATAGGGATGAGGTGGATATGGGCGTGGGGCACTTCAAGACCGAGCACCACCTGAGCCACCTTCTTGCAGGGGAAAGCCTTGCCGATAGCCTTGGCCACTTTCTTGGCAAACACCTGGAACTCGGCAATCTCATTATCCTCCATATCGAAGATGTAATCGACTTCCCGACGGGGAATCACGAGCGTATGACCCTTCACGAGTGGGTTGATGTCGAGGAATGCGTAGAACTTCTCGTTCTCTGCGCACTTGTAACTGGGAATCTCACCAGCAGCAATCTTACTGAAAATATCCATATTATCCAACGGTTATTTTGTCAATACGCAATTTGATGGTGCCACGGGGAATGCTTACCTCCACCTCGTCGCCTACCTTATGGTTCAGCAAGCCCTGGGCAATGGGGGTCTTGATGGAGATCTTACCCTCGCGCAGGTTGGCCTCGCTCTCACTGACGATGGTGTAGGTCATCTTGGCCTTGTTGGTCAGGTTGGTCATCTCCACCTTCGAGAGAATCTGTACGGCATCGGTGCTCAGACGCGATGTATCGACGACCTTGGCCTCGGAGATGGTCATCTTCAGGCGGTTGATCTTGTCCTCTAGGTTGGCCTGAGCCTCCTTGGCGGCATCGTACTCAGAGTTCTCACTGAGGTCACCTTTCTCGCGGGCCTCAGCAATGGCAGCAGAGGCTTTCGGACGCTCCACACTCTCCAGTTGTTTCAGTTCGGCTACCAGTTTGTCGTAGCCTTCTTGTGACATATAAGCCATAGTTATTCTTCTTTATTGTTTATTGATTCATTTGTTTGGGACGCATAAAACAAAGAATTCCGACAAAGTTGTCGTGTCGGAATCCTTGATGTTAATATGTCTATCCTTACTTATCTGTGTGCAAAGGTAAGGAAAATATCTGAATCCAACAAATTTTTCTGCGAAAAAATGTCAATAGCGCCGTTTTGATAAAACCCAGAACGACTGTAGGAGAACGTAAAAAATGACAGCGCTCACCCATCCGCCGATGACGTCGATGGCATAGTGGGCACGGATATAGACGGTAGCCATGCACATCAGCACATAGAACAGTAAGATGCTGAAGAACAGAATCCGGTTTTTGGCGCGCCACACGAGGAACAGCAGGATCGTCGTGATGCCTACATGACTGCTGGGGAAGGCGGCTGTGGGACGTTCGCCCGTGGCATGGGCATTGGCGACGCAGTCGTAGAAGAATCCATGGCTGTAGCCAGGCATGGGCAGTGGCTCGTCGTGGGTGGCGAAATAGTCATGGACATTGGGGAAGATGCCTTGGGCAATGTTGTCAAGACCTACGGCCCCATAGTAATACTGCGGTCCCGTCACAGGCAGGAAGATAAAGATGACGTAGTAGATAAAGAAAGAAGCGAGGATGACGAACACCGCACGGTTGAACTCCGTGTATCGCCAGAAGAAGTAGAACAAAGCCACGACAACTATCAGTGGGAAGTAGGAAACATAGCCCAGATACATCAGTTCGCTGAACACAGGGTTGCTGATGGCCTCGGGGAAGAGTAGGGCAGGCTGGCAACCGAACAACTGTTGTTCATAACCGGCAAAGAGATGGTCGAGATTGGGCAGGATCTTGTTCAGTTCGTAGGTGTCAGGATACCACCAGGAGAGCAGGGCCAGTTGTACGCCAATCCTACATAAGAGGGTGAAGCGACAGGGGATCATCCGATAGACCGCCCACATGGCTGCTGCCAGGGCCAGTACTTTTATCCGTCCGTAGATCAGTGCCTCAGGGTTCTGGATCTTCGTATAGGTGAAAAGCACAAACAACAGGGTCAACACCCAATAACCAAGGATGACCCACTCCACGGTGAGCAGCCCCTTGATCGGCTTCTTTTCAGTCCTGAATATTTCCTTAATGCTCAATGTTTAATCTTTAATGTTTAATGTCTATAGCCATCCGTTATCCTTATACCATTTGATGGTGGTTTTCACACCTTCCTGCAACTGCACCTTTGGCTCGAAACCTAACTCACGACGGGCGGGTTCGATGTCGCACCGCCAGTTGCGCTGCTTCAGGATATTGTATTTGTCATTGTTCAGGGCCGTCACCTTACCCGTCATCCGTCCGACGTACTCGCCAAAGAAAGTGACGATGCGCAGTACCCAGACGGGGGCTGTAATGCGGATCCACCAGGGACGACCCAGTTCTTCGTGGATCAGGTCACTAAAGGTTGTGCTCTGATACACCTCACCGTCGGAGAGGAAATACTTACGACCAATGGGAGAAACGGTCTCTCCTGTTGTCGGGGATTTCAAATCCCCAGCTTCCAGTGCGAGGAAGATGGCCTGTACCACATCCGTGACATAGACGAACGTGATGTCCTGGCGCTGGTAGCCCACGGCGAAGTCGCTGTGCTGTTTGATGCTCTTGGCCATGATGAAGTAATCTTTCTCCCTCGGGCCATAGACCCCCGTCGGCCTTAATATAATATAAGGTATGCGTGAGCCCAGTGAGTCGAGATATCGCTCCGCCTCCAGTTTGCTCCGTCCGTATTCGGTATTGGGCTGGGGCGTGTCCGTCTCACGGATCTCATCGTAGGGCATCTTCTCCTTGATGGCACCGAAGACGCTGAGGCTGCTCACAAAGACAAATCGTTTCAGCGGCATCTGCAACGCGATAAGGGCGTCTGCGAGGTTCTTGGTCCCCTCCGTATTAATACGACGGAAGTCAGCCTTGTTCAGACACTTCGTCACACCTGCGGCATGCACCACGTAGTCGAACTGATGATTGCGCAACTGTTCCACGAGTTGTTCCTTCGACGAGAGGTTCAACTCGATGAAGTTAATCCGCTCATCTTGCAGGTATGCCTTCGAACTGCTCTTGCGTACGGCAGCCCATGTCTCGAAACCCCTCTTCAGGGCTTCCTCCACGATAAATGAGCCAATAAATCCGCTCGCACCAGTGATTAATATCTTCATTTCCCTTAATTTTGCGTGCAAAGGTACTACTTTTTTTTTATTTAACCTTTTTACCCTTTTACCTTTTTATTTTTTTTACTATCTTTGCCAAAAACTTATAAGCAATCAAGTCTATGGGAAAGAAAAAAGGAGGAAAACGGTTAGGGAAGAAACAGGTCAGCGAACTGCTGCAGAACCTCTTCCAGCATCATCCGAACGAGACGTTCTCGTTGAAACAGATATTCAAGGTACTTAAGTTCGACACCCATCCGCTGAAGATGCTCGCCATCGACACGATGGAGGAGATGGCGTGGGACGACTTCCTCTCGAAGGTCAGTGACAACAGCTACCGTCTGAACCTGAAGACACAGGTGCAAGAAGGTGTGTTCCGTCGCAAGGCCAACGGCCGCAACTCGTTCCTGCCCGATGATGGTGGTACGCCCGTGTTTGTGGCAGAGCGTAACTCAATGTCGGCGTTGGACGGCGATCGTGTGAAGGTGTCGTATATGGCGCGTCGCGACAAGCATATCAAGGAGGCCATGGTCATCGAGATCGTGAAGCGAGCCCACGACCAGATAGTCGGCAAACTTCGTGTGGAAAAAGATTGGGCTTTCCTCGTGCCTTCAGACAGTACCTTCGTGCACGACATCATCATCCCCAAGCGCAAACTGAAGGGTGGTAAGACGGACGACAAGGCGGTGGTGAAGGTGGTGCAGTGGCCCGATGCCGAACATAAGAACATCATCGGTTCGGTGGTGGATATCCTGGGTAAGACGGGTGACAACAATGCTGAGATGCACGCCATCCTCGCCCAGTACAACCTGCCGTATAAATATCCTAAGAACGTGGAGGAGGCCGCCGAGAAGATCGATGCCACTATCACCCCACAGGAGATTGCGCGTCGTGAGGATATGCGTGACGTCTTCACCTGTACCATCGACCCCAAGGATGCCAAGGACTTCGACGATGCCCTGAGTATCCGCAAACTGGAGAGTGGACTCTGGGAGGTAGGCGTACATATCGCCGATGTCTCTCACTATGTGAAGGAAGGCTCCGTCATCGACAAGGAAGCCTATAACCGTGCCACGAGTATCTATCTCGTCGATCGTACCATCCCCATGTTGCCAGAGCGGCTCTGTAACTTTATCTGTTCCCTCCGTCCTGATGAGGAGAAACTCTGCTATAGTGTGATCTTCCAGATGGACGACGAGGCGAATGTGAAGAAATGGCACCTTGCTCATACCGTGATCAAGAGTAACCGTCGCTATGCCTATGAGGAGGTACAGCAGATTCTCGAGGATAATGGTGTGAAGGACGGTACGGGTGAACCTGCGCCTCCTGCCACTAAGAAAAATCCCTACAAAGGTGAGAATGCCAACGAACTCATCAAACTCGATGCCCTTGCCAAGAAACTGCGTGCTGCCCGTTTCAAGAACGGTTCCGTGAAGTTCGACCGTGAGGAACTGCACTTCGATATCGACGAGAAAGGTAAGCCCGTAAAGGCCTACTTCAAGACCTCGAAAGATGCCAACAAACTCATCGAGGAGTTCATGCTGTTAGCGAACAAGACGGTGGCAGAATCCATCGGCCGTGTGAAGAAGGGTGTGAAGGCTAAGACCTTGCCCTACCGTATCCATGACCAACCCGATCCCCAGAAACTCGAGAACCTGCGCCAGTTTGTGGCAAAGTTTGGCTATAAGGTGAAGACCAGCGGTACGAAGGGGGCCATCACGAAGTCGCTCAACGCTCTGATGTCGGATGCCGAGGGTACGCGTGAGCAGAATGCCATCGAGACGGTGGCCCTGCGGGCGATGATGAAGGCCAAGTACAGTGTGCATAATATCGGACATTATGGCCTCGCCTTCGATTACTACACTCACTTCACCTCACCCATCCGTCGCTATCCCGATACGATGGTGCACCGTCTGTTGACAAGATATCAGGAGGGTGCCCGTTCTGCCAATAAGGACAAGTACGAGGAGTACTGTGAACACTGCTCTGACATGGAACAGGTCTCACAGAATGCTGAGCGCGACTCCATTAAGTACAAGATGGTGGAATTTATGGCCGATAAGATCGGCAACACCTACGATGCCCATATCTCTGGTCTCACTTCCTATGGTATCTATGCCCAGATCGATGAGACGCATTGTGAGGGTATGATTCCCATCCGTGACTTAGGAGATGACTACTACGACTTCGACGAGAAGAACTTTGTGATCGTGGGCCGCCGTCATCACACGAAGTACCAACTCGGTGATCCCATCCGCATCCAGGTGGCGCGTGCCAACCTCGAGCGCAAGCAGCTCGACTTCACGTTGGCGGAGTAAAGGTGACTACGACTTGAATGACGTTGTGCTCAAAGCCTGTTTGAAGTGCTCTCGCGTACCTAATATTTCCTTGCGCGCGAGAAATGTTAAAATCGATATTCATGCATAAAAAATTCCGTTTTTCTCTTGGAGGGAAACGGAATTTTTTCTTATCTTTGCAGCCGAATTTGTTTAAAAACATATCTATCACAAAATTTAAATATGCAACAAAAGAACTACATTCGTCAAGTTAGTCGCCGAACGGCGCAACTGAAGATATAGCCCAGGCTATATACGAGTGTGGTGTGTTCTTTGACTTATTGCAACAAGTAGGATTTTGTGATAGGGACTTAACCAAAGTTTCTATGATGTTCACTGGGTGATTGCCTCGGCGTTACCCCATAATCTCTTGCGCTCTTTTTTACAGGGCGATACTATTTTTTTCGAAGAAAAGCATAGAATTGAAAAACCGTTTTTTTAGTTAGGAGGTACTATGATTTGTGATTTGAAGAAGCAGACGAACAAGTCTGTTGTAAAGTTCTTACAGCGGCAGGGTCAGGCCGCTCAGATCCGCTCTTTGCACTTCAAGGGAATAGCTCCGCTATTCCAGGACAATGAGGTGTATGTCTATACTGATGACAATGAGATCGTGCTCGTCATCATCGATACGCAATCTTTCCCCAACGGAGAACTGGCTGACGAGGAACTGTTTGAAGGGGAACATCCGCTCTATTTCACCGAGAACAGCCACAGGCCGAGTCCTGTATGGGATATGGCTGTGACGCTCGAGTTGATCCGTCGTCGCCTGCTGCGCTTTAGCAAACATGTTCCACAATTGCATGGGGCTCTGCTCACTGGTAGCCTGATCATCAACTATGATGACATGGAAGATGTCTGGCGAGCGATGGAAGTCAGTGTGTTCCACCAGATGGAGAGCCTGAAGAAGTTGTCCTTGCCCGTCAGTGATACTGATGATCTGAAGTTCGATTTCCCTCTGTCGTTCATCAAGGAGGCGGAGTATGATGACTGGGAGATCAAGGATGTGGAAGAGAAGTTGGAAAAGCATCTGAATTCAGACACGGCGGGGGACAAACTGTACGAGATTGCCAGGAAACTGGGTAATTCTCAGGAGAAGACTGTCGAGCCCCAACTGTTCAACTTCGACGAAGATGATTTCGATCTGGATTACGACTTTGGAGACGACTACGACACTAACGATGTTGTACATAAAGATGACTGTCTGACTATGAGTAGATACAAGTTTGATGAAAAAGAAAATGACATGTTGAAGAAAATTTCTTCTATCAATGTGAGCTTGGCATCTGCTACGGAAGATGCGACGCCTCTCTATGCTGACTCTCAGGTGACTGTCAGTTTTACTGCCAAGGCTGGTGAGTACTTCAAACTGGATCAGTTCAAGTGCTATATTTATACACCAGAATTCTTCCCTATGTGCAACAGCGAGCAGGACGGATCCGCTGTCAACCGCATCAGGGGCAGTAGGCTGGATGTTACCATACCTTGTAGCAAGGTCTGGCTGCCAGGGAAGTATATCCTGCTAGTTGATGGTGCCCCTGATGACTCAATGGAGGGCCTGGCGTGTTACGAGATGACGCTCGACGACCGTCTGAATATGGAGGTGGGACCACAACAGATGTGCCGTCCTTGTGGCATGGAGGACACCCTCGCTACTTGTGTCGAGAACCAGATGGAGGGGTGGTCCCAGATTGCCTGCACGCCAGGATTGGCCCCGCTGAGGCGGTTTGTTGTCAAATTCCGGCAGATACAGGTCTATAACGAGTTTCGCAGTCTGATGCATGGTGGCAAGATCGGCTTCAGCCAGAACCTGCTCATCAGCACCCGCAACAGGGATGTCGATGTAAAACTCTTGCAGAGTTTTGCAGAGGCTCTGGGCTATAGCAAATCCTTCTACTGCGTTGATTGCGCCAAACTATATGATCCGTCGCAGCCCAACCCATATAATAATGTTTCGGATGAACTCGACGGCGTTAGGGACCGCATCATCTGTCTGACTAACATTGGTATCCTGCTCTGTGCGGGTGGAAAGGTCATTGTCAGAAAGATCATGGACCTGATGACTGATAAGTCGCGTGCCAACTCCCTCTGGATCTGCGGAACCCGTCAGGAGAACGCTACGCTGCTGAACCTGTACCCCACATTGGATGCACTTTTCCTGAAGGACAACCGTCTGGAGCAGGAACCCTACAGCGGCTTTGAACTGGTACAGGCCTTCTTCGCCCAACTGGCGGAGGAGTCACTGGAGTGCTTGCCAGAGGCGAAGGACGCCATGTCGCGTGCCATCCTTCGCGAATACCAGAAGGGTGCTCTGAGTACTTGGTCGCTCGAGGATATCCGTCGCTTTGTCTGCGAAGAGATCCGTCCTCGCTATCTGGAGCACGGCCTGTCCAATATCGAGGCAGAAAGACTGCCGCTGCTGACTATAGACGACCTCTGTCTGGACAAGCTCACCAGTGGCACTTCGACCTTCGAGGAGAGTATGCGCGATCTCAACGCGATGATCGGCCTCGACGAGATAAAGCAGGGCATCAAGACGATGGCCAACAATGCCCGCCTTTTCCTGGAGCGTCGCCGTCGTGGCCTGAAGACCAGCGACGATATGGTCTTCCACTCCATCTTCACTGGCAATCCCGGTACAGGTAAGACCACCGTGGCCCGGATGCTGGGCAAAATCTACCACGCGCTTGGCCTGCTCTCCAAAGGTGATGTGATTGTGGCGGATCGTACCCGTCTGGTGGGCCAGTATATTGGCCAGACGGAAGACAATATGAAGGTGGTGCTCGAGGAGGCGCGGGGCAATGTGCTCTTCATCGATGAGGCCTACACACTCTATACGGGTGCTGACGACAAGAAGGACTACGGCATGCGGGTGATTGAGGCGCTGCTCACCGTGCTCTCACAGCCTAATCCTGATATGCTTGTGGTCTTTGCGGGCTACCCCAAGGAGATGGATGCCCTGCTTTCCACGAACCCTGGACTCTCCTCCCGCTTCGCCTACAGATATCTGTTCAAGGACTATACGTGTGAGCAACTCATGCTGATAGCCATACGGCTCTTCGAGCGCGACGAGTATATCCTGACGGACGAGGCTGAAGCAGAACTGAGAAACGACATCTCGCAGGTGCTCCAGCAGAAGCAGACCAACTTCGGCAATGCCCGTTGGATTGAGCAGTTCGTAAAGAATGGCATCATCCCCGCGATGGCTGATCGTGTGTTCTCTACAGGTTGCGATGACTTCCAGACCATCGAGGCTGTTGATGTTGTGAAGGCATTCGAGAAGTTCTGTCCCAAGGCATTAGAAACGAAGTCTGTCCACCGCAGGGTGGTAGGCTTCAACGCCTAGGGCTGGTATTTGATAGTCATGGAAGATAATCTATATGGATATGATTTCCCTTTCTATGGTGATATGCATCTTTTCGATGCGTCCCTTGAGCGTCACATTTTATAGATATGTCATAGCCCATCAGATAAAGACCGCCAAGTTGGCCTACGAATTCATGGAGGAGGATGAAGACGACGGCTATCCCTGGAATCTGTATTGATTCCGTCCTGGCGCCTAAGATGATGGTCGTATATAAGGCCCTTATTTGGAACTAAAAAGTTGGTATCCAATGACGGGCTTTTTTTATGACCAACTTATGCCTTTTTTACCTATCTTTGCACCAGAAATTCTAAGAGTGTTATTCCATTTATTGTTTCACCTTTTAATCTCATTTATGTTATGAAGCAGATGATGATTAAGGCTTTCGCAGCCGCCCTTTTTATGTTAGTCGTTGTTGTATTGACCCTTTGCCTGTCTTCTTGTGATTCTTCTAAGTATATCAACAAAGAAGAAAAGAGCGAGATCGCTGAGCAGTCCGTCATGAGGCTTGACCTTTCCACCACCCAAGGGTCTGTGTATTCCGGTTATCGTGGTTTACTCTCTGTCTATTCATCAGGCGAACGCATAGAGAGGATGCTCTTGACTGGTGATAATGGTTACCAGATGACAACTGATTATGCTTACTCTTCTGATGGTATCAGTATGACCATAGATCAGAGAGATAACGGTAGTAATCCCTCGTCTTATCAAACGGTTGTTCAGTTTGATAAAGATGGTCTTCCCTCTTCGTATATCTGTACGGATATCTTATCTGGTCAAGTGGCTAGTATGGGAAATATTGACTTTAGTTTCCGGATCTCAGGTGAGTTGAGTCAGGTTCATATTCAGAGAGGACATAGGGAGGTGTTCTTAGAATATGTTTACGTCGATTCAGAGTTTACTGACGCTTTGCACTGGGCAAGTTTCTGGCCTGATGCCATGATCAATACCTTCTGTGATTGTAATGGTCTTGGAGAGTATGTTGCCCTTCTTGGGATGAATCACTCTCTTGGCAAGAGGGTTCAGCAGATCAATGTAACTGAGATCTTCGAAGATGAGCGTTATTTGGGTGAAGTGTTGGTATCTGTTGAAACAGAGAATCGCATTCGAATCGAGAGTTGGAAGGTCGGTACTGATTATACTTATGGCAATGCCCAATCTTGGATAGACAAGAATTTGGATGCCGCGAAGTGGTATGCCGTTGTCGAGTAATGATATTTTAGAGGGGGCACGCTTGTGATAGATTAATGCCACGGGTTGGCAAAGTGCCCCCTCATTCCCCTTCTTATTAGTTAAATAATGTATTTCGTTTTGTAATTCTAACATTTCTCGGTATTTTTGTAAGCAAATCAAAATAATCTTATGGCAACAACTGAAAACATTAATGCAATGATATCCTCATATGAAAGGATAGAAGGTGAATACAGTTTCAAGAATTTCTTGCAAAGTGCTAATATCAAAAAAGGGACTTATGCATGTATTGGTGAATTGCTTGACCGTTCTTATAAAGCAATAACAGTCAGCCTTACAAAAGATCAAATAAAAACGCTAAATAGTATCAGGGAAAACAATAGTAATCGAGTAAATTTTGGATGTGCCGACCCAATTACAGAGAAGATAACGATCTCAGGCTTAGAAGAAATTTTTGGTGAGTTGTGTCAGCAAAAGGATGAAAAGGGAAAAAGACTTTGGCTGACTACAGATGGGAATCTTAAAAATTTTTGGGGCGATGAAAATAAAGAGCAACTAGATAATTATGACCAACTTTCTAAATACCTGACAGAAGTTAATGGCCCTAGACTTTCTTTTAATGAAATATCCCAGGATTTTACTGACGAGGATGTGAGAAAAAGTATTTCTACGTTTTTTTGCTTGATCAGACATGATCAGGAAGTAGTAGATTATATTGACGAATTACTGTCCGTGATTGGTAACAAGGGGCAAATATCTACAAAAAGCGTTGATAAACTTCTTAATAGTGAGAAAACTCCTCGTTTCATTGCCAAGTCCATTGTTTCAATAGTAAGGCCAGCCTTCTTCAATAAAAATGATAGAATTCATTATACCTATAATGAAATTCGAAAAATTTCAAATCAGGACAACGCTAAATATGCCGATATATTAAACAAGGTTATTAATTCACTTTTGAACGAGGGATCAAACCGCAGTCATTTTTGGTCGAATCTCCAAAGGTTCTTGAATATTCTTCGGTTGTTAAGGAATGCTTTAGGTCATTATAAGAAAGAATTAGTTGAAGAAGGCGAACAACTTCCCGTAGCATGCTTTATTCTACATTCATGTGTAGGATCCTTCTTGGCGATCACTAAAAATCTGCAGAATCAAGGTGCTATACTACCCGATGATGAGAGACAGAAGACCCTTACCATTTATTATAAACAGGATCTGAATAAGGAGAATTTCCGTGATGACAAAGGTGGGGAACTTTCTATTGAAGAGGAAGAAGAAATACTTAAAAACTTACCTAAGCCCAGATTGTTTAGAGAAGAAGAAATCGAGCCTTTTGACGTTTCAAAAGGTTGTGCAAAGTATCCGATAGAGCGTAATCAGCATTATACCATCAGATGGGGAGAAGGAAAGATTGCTGTGATGGCGGATGTGCCCAATGAAAAATTTTGGCAATCTGCGTCCAGTAATCCTGTCGCCATTTGGAATGGCGTGAAGTACTATTTCTTCTCAGATTTATCCACTGTATATGCTGAACTCGATCCATACGTCCAAAATGCCCAAAAGAAAGATGTAGAAACATTGACAGGATTAGTAAAATCTTTGAATGATATCGTATCCAATTTGGGATCCAGTACAGATGCAAATTTAGAAATTGTCAACGGTCTCAAAGCTTCGGTTGAGAAGATACAAGACAAATTGAATGAAATAAATGAGGGTATAAAAAAAGGCAACAAGCAAAATAAAATTATCATTGGTTTATTAATCATTTTATGTGCGATCGGTTTAATGGGGTTCTTTTCTTATCAAACTAATCGTTTTTCATTCTTTTCTTCCAATGATGATCCAAAGACCTTAATAGAAAAAGGTGATCGGTATCTGAAAGATGGTGATGCAGAGAAAGCAGGCATAACCTATAGAAAGGCGATTAAGGCGTATGAAGATATTTTGTCAAATGACTCCATGGATATTGATGCCAATATAGGCCTCACCATGATGTTGATGAGGGGTAAAGGTGATTATAATGTGGTAAAGGCCGAACAATGTGCAAAAAGAGCGGCTGACAAAGGAAGTTCACGAGGTGGAGGACTATATCTTTATTTGTTGACAAGAAATGCGAAATGGGATCAGGTAGGCAAATATCTTCGCCAAGATAAATACAGGTTCTGTGCGAATGACCATTATTATAAATTAGCTGATGCTATGGCAGCAATTGGCGAAAGTCAAAACCTGTCCTATGATGAAGTGAACTCCAAACTAAAGATTATTCAACACGACTTGCCAATTCTAGAGGCTTATTTAGATTTGGCAAGATTATCCTTGCAAGGTATTGGCAAAGACAGTGCTACAGACTCTTATAAAATACAACCAGACCCAATGGTGGGTGGATTATATTTTAATCATATTGCAAATGACAGCATCTGTCCTATAGCCATGGCTATGTTTAGTCAGTTTTTTTATGCGTTAGGTGATATAGACAATGCTTTTGATGCTGGATATGTTGCTATGAAATGTGGTGTTGAAGATATTGCATCATTTTTGAATCAGATAATAGTTTTCGATATTAATTTTGAAACTTCTAATGATATCGCCCAAAAAAGATATCATGAAGTTTTCAAAGTTGGTGCAAGACAGACTTCCGTTTCCGCAGCATATGCGAATTTCGCAGCAGAATATTGTAAGGCTACATCAAATAAAAGTATGAATTCTTATCGCCATCTTCTTAAGGATCTGGATAACTTGATTACTCAAGTTGAAAAAGATAATGATAAAAACTATAATGGAGAGATGTTAAAGGAATTATACCGTTTGCGGGTACGTCTGTGTCTGATGAATCGGAATGTTGAGAGAGCAACAAGGCTTGCGATGGAAATTGATCATTACGATGATTCAATTGCAGTTAGGGAATATATGCAGGCTTTGAGTTTCCATTATGGATGGGGTGTAATTGAAGATACTATTAAGAGTGATAGTCTGATTAATCTTTCAGCAGAGAGGGGTTATTCTGAAGCTATTTACACGAGATTAAGGAAAAGCCAACCATACATATCATATATTATGATTTCGGAGGCTGGAAATTTATCTGCTATTGAGTATTATGAGCCTACAATGAATCTTGACCATCTCAATAATTTATCTAAATCTGGACACGCATTGGTAGAGGTCACAAAGGATCCAAATGCTCGTATGGACACAACCATAGCCGCTATGGCTCCTTCTACGGTTTATATTGAAGATAATATTTGGAAAAGTTCGACAAAAATTGCTGAAGGTTTATCAGATTATTGGTATAGATATTATAAAATTGTGGGAAAATCTCTTCCGTATTTGCCATATTGCTCAGAAGAGTACAGAATCATATATAATGTGTTTATTTCAGCAGATATTGTAAAAACAGAAGATGGAAACCTGGCATATTCATTCAAATACGATGGTATAGAGACCGCACGTGGTATCCTAAATATGATTCGTAGAGGTTTATCTTTGGCTATGTTAAAGAACAATAACCGATTGGCAAAGCATTTTGTTACATTATGGCTTGTAATAGCGAAAAATAATAATATTACAGATGATCCTGCATTCTCTATTTATAGACAATTCGCCTTACCTGAATATCTGGAGAGCGGTACTTTTACACCCTACTACAAGATTGATGCTCCAATTTATGCATATTAGACCCTAGATGGATTAAATTAGACACTATGAGTAAAAAGAAGAATAAGAAATCAAAGTCTGTGGCAGTACAGCCGAAGGCAAAAGGTGTGGCATGGTTAAAGGTGTTGAAATATACTTTAATCGGAATTGTCAGTTTTGTGGTTATTGTTTGCCTTGCTTGTTTGGGCATATATAAGTTTTGCGACATCATAACAGACGAGCAAAGTGACAATGCAACGGAAGACATGATTGCCTTTTTCAAGTTATCCTATAATGATAACAATTATTATATTGACTTGGCTCCAAAGGAGAAGACAACTCAAGGTTATAGTCAAACCCGTTTCTGTATTGATACGGGATCAGCAACAAGTCACATTACAAATGAATCTTTAACCTTTCTTCGCGAACAAGGCTATGAGATAGAGGAGCGCTTTGCCCCTTCAGTTAGTTATGATGCTGCAGGAAATTACGATATTAGGACGAAAGTATATCAGATATCTTTTCCGATAGATGGTGATACAACGTTTGTTCACTCTAGCGATTCTACATATTGTCTTAAATCAAAACCTGTGAAGATTGCAAAGGTTCGATTTGAGATTGGAAAGTCGAATTTGTTAGGAGCTGATTTCCTTGATAAATATTGTGTGGAGATATGCCATAATCGCCGTTATTTGGTCCTCCACAGGAATATTCCTTCTGGCTACAATACAAAGATAGATCTCAAGAGGTTTGACTGGCATATAGGCGATATTGGTGGAAGATATTTGTGGGTCTTTCCTATTAATGGCCGCTCACATAAATTCCTTGTAGATACAGGAAGGGGTGGGTTTTCAATCCAACTCCCATACAACGATTACATGGGAGATAAACCAATGATTTATATCGGTACTTTTTCAACTTCCTACTCAGATGAAGGAAAGGAAATATGGGGAGTCAAAGATACAGACAGTATTGTGATTGGTGATCATCATATTGTTTCGCCAGTGTATTATTTGGAGGGAAAATATAAAAGCCCTTACTCTGTGAATCCGTTGCAATTGAGGGAAAAGCGTGGGCAACTAAACGTGGCATTTGACATCTTGTTCGATTTAGGGCATGATGCCATGTACTTCAGATAAAGTTTTTTCTCTTCAGTCTTGTAGTTTCATTGTTTTTTTGTATTTTTGTAGCCATAATGTGCAAGGTTATGGCTATGACACAAGAATCCAATGAAACTAAAGACATGTATTCAGTGGAATTCCCACCGATTATCATCGAACTTTTGAAAAATGGTGGGGAGGTCACTTACGCCCAGGTGGGAGAACAGTATGAGAAGATGTATCCTGACAGGTTGGATAAGGATGACATGAAACGCAGCCTTACCGCACGATCTTATTACCCCTCTCTGAAAAAGGCATTTGCTTCAGTCAGGTCTTATCTGAAAGAGCACAAAAATGTTGACCTTATTAGTGAAGGCAAAACTCGCGGAACGAAATATAAGTTGGAAGACGAGACATCAATTGCGATACTTGATGATGTCTTGGAAGAGTCGAAGAAAAAGGCAGGCAAACTGCGCCAGAAAACATTATTGCGTCTTATTGAGAACTCGTTGGGGCTGATTCCTGGGGAGTGGATGGCAGAATCCCTTGTGGAGATTCATAAAATGTTGGATCGTGAAAAGAAAACTTATCGTAAGATCATTGAGTTTGACAGCAATGAGAAACTCAGGAATCTCCATCTGATTCCAGCCTTATATAAAGCTATTGAGAATAAACAGGTTTTGAGACTGGTCTATCATGCACATTTCTCTAAGGATAAACATCTTGTGTTTTGTCCCTATTATCTGAAAGAATGGAATAATCGATGGTTCGTTTTTGGACACTCCAGAGACGAATCAGACTCTAAGGCGGACCCAAAGAAGAATGATATCTGCGCTTTGGACAGGATAAAGGAGATCAGAGAACTGGATGATGAGAAATATGTAGAACCAGAGATTGATTACGTGAATTATTTTGAAGACATGATCGGGGTGTCCAGGACAACGATCAAGCGAAAGTCTGATGGAAAGATTATTACCTTTGCAGCAAGGAAAATCATGATTGAAGTTCGTGGAAAAGACGCAAGATATACCTATGAAAGACTACTTTCAAAACCTCTTCATAAAAGTCAGGTGGTTGAAAAGGAGTTTGACGAGGAAAAGGGTACAGCCCTTATCAGCTTGAAAGTTGTTCCAAATAACGAGTTGATGGGACGACTACTAGAGTATGGCCCCAATATTCGAGTGGTTGACACAAAAGAGAACCATAGTTTTTATAAGTGGTTTTCAGAACATGTTAGGCAAATGGCAGCATTATATCCAGATGTGCCCTGTAATTTAAATCAGAAAGGAAATGAAGATAGTAATTCTTGACGGCTATACGGCTAACCCGGGCGATCTGTCGTGGGAAGGGCTGAAGGAATTGGGTGAGGTGATGGTCTATGAGCGCACCAAGCCGAGTGAGACGGTGGCGAGGGCTGCTGAGGCTGAGGTCGTGCTGACGAATAAGGTCGTCATCGGGCGCGAGGAGATGGCACAGTTGCCACATCTTCAATATATCGGTGTGCTGGCAACGGGCTACAACGTGGTGGATCTCCAGGAAGCCCATGAGCGAGGCATTGTGGTGACCAATGTGCCTGCCTATAGTACGGAGAGTGTGGCGCAGATGGTGTTTGCCCATCTGCTGACGGTGACGAACCACACGGAGCGGTATGCCATCGGGAATCGCCAGGGTCGGTGGAGCAACAATCCTGATTTCTGCTATTACGACGAGTCCATCCATGAACTTGCTGGCAAGACCTTCGGCATCGTGGGGCTTGGGAATATTGGCCGTCGCGTCGCCCAGATTGCACTGGCTTTTGGCATGAAGGTGAAGGCGCTAACCAGTAAACCTGCAGAGGCCTTACCTGAGGGTATCCAAAAGGCAGATCTCAAGGAACTCCTTCAGACATCGGATGTCATCTCGTTGCACTGTCCGCTTACTCCCGATACTCATCACCTTATAAATAATGATACGATCGCGTGGATGAATCCTGAGGCCATCCTTATCAATACAGGACGAGGGCCGTTGGTGGATGACTTCGCACTGGCTGAGGCCCTGGAGTCAGGACGGATCAAGGCCTACTGTGCCGATGTCATGACGGAGGAACCTCCCAAGGCAGACAACCCGCTGTTGAAGGCAAAGAATGCCTATATCACCCCGCACATCGCTTGGGCCACCTTCGAAGCGCGCCAACGCCTCATCCAAGTCGCCACCGATAATGTCCGCGCATTCCTCAGCGGCCATCCGCAGAATGTGGTATAATCTCAAAAACTATCCTATCCATCTATCATCTGTCATATTTTGGGTGTAAGGCGTTATTATTCAGTATGATAGTTTGAATTTCATCTGTCATATACTGTCATCATCCGTCATGGCGTCGGTGTGAGGACGTCAAAAATCGTTTTTGTCTCGAAAAGGCTACTTTAGCTGAAATAAGGGCTACTTAATGAAAAATAAGTAGCCCCAAATTTTGCTATCGTACCCCTTTATGATGCTAAAGTGGCTCCGTTTTGGGGAAAATCGGCCCCGGATATGACAGATGATGACAGTTTGTTTTTCAAAAACTCATGGGCAACTATTTGAGAATGAACATATTAACATAATTTATGACAGATGACGGTTCCTGGGTGATGCAAAAAGCGAAAAACGTATGGATTTTTTTTGTATCTTTGCGCGCCGAAACTGAAAACAACTCTATGTAAAACCCTAAAAATAACTTCAAATCGTATGAAAATCTCAGTATTCAAGAACAAAGGCAAAAGGGAAACATTAGTCAGGGAAGAACTCGACAGCGTGGTCAGGACCATGGCGGAGGGGCAGCACATTACGGAGGTCTATCACTTCCGTGAACTCTATCCGATTATCCGTCCCACGAAGACTGACGACGGGCGGATGCAGAGTCATTTCAACTTCAGGATGACGCTACCCCGTCTCTGTTTTGCGGCTGAGATGCAGCACCAGAACGGCAGTCGCAGGATGCTCGCCTACAACGGGCTGGTTGTGCTGGAGGCCAACAACCTGTCAGACTACGACGAAGCCATCCGTATCCGCAACGAGGCGGCCCGTCTGCCCCAGACCCTGCTCACCTTCCTCGGTGCCAGCGGCCACAGTGTGAAGATCGTCTGCCGGGGGGAACTGTTGCCGGACAACGGTGGCGGTCTGCCTCGCGAGGAGGCGCAGATCGAACGTTTCCATTTCCTATTATATAGAATGGCGCGGAAGATCTATAACGCCCAACTTGAGATCACGCTCGATGCCTATGAGCCGCGGCTGGACCGTGTCGTCTATCTGAGTGCTGATCCAGACCTGACCTATCGCCCACAAGCCGTTCCGTTTTATGTTGATATGGCGGAGAATAAAGTGCCATCGCTGGTGACAAAGGTGGAAGACCGTCAGTTGGAACAGATGCTCCTGCCTGGGCGCACCCTGCCGCAGACCTATCGGCTGAACTACCAGTTTATCCTCACCGAGGTATTGGGCCATTATTTCGACCTGCCTACGGAAGAGCGCGTCGCCGAACTGCTGATGCAGGTGGCCGCCAGGTGTCTGGAAGAGGGGATCCCGCAGTCGGTGGCGCAGTCGCTCACGTTGCTGCATCCTGTGCTCAATGCTGACAGGCTCCTCGTGGAGAAGACCTTCGAGAACGTCTATGCCGTGCTGCAGATGGAGGATTACTACAAGCGTCGTAAGATGAAGCCGCTGAAGAGCGTGCCTGAGGACACGATGCTGATGATGAAGACCGATATCTTCCTCAACTCCCACTATGAGATGCGCAAGAATGTGATGACGGGCGTGGCCCAGTATCGCGATAAGAACGGCTATGGCCTTGATTTCCAGGATCTCGACGATGAGGCTCGCAACGAGATGACCATGCGGGCCAAGGAACTGGGGCTGAAGTCATGGGACAAAGATATCGCCCGCTTCATCGATTCGCCACGCATCGAGAAGTATGATCCCGTGAACGACTGGCTCGACCGTCTGCCCCGTTGGGATGGCCATGACCGTGTGAAGGAACTGGCAGCGCGGGTACCGACGAACCAGCCTCACTGGGAGGAGTACCTGCACACGTGGCTCCTCGGCATGGTGGCCCACTGGATGGGACGCTCCAGCCTGACGGGTAACGCGCTCGTACCATTATTAATAGGTCGCCAAGGCTGTGGTAAGTCCAGTTTCTGCCGCATCCTGCTGCCTCCAGAACTACGTGACTATTATAACGACCGCATCAACTTCAAGAACGAGACGGATCTGAACCTCGGTCTGACCTCGTTTGCGCTGATCAATATCGATGAGTTCGACAAGACCACCGCCCGTCAGCAGGTGCTGTTGAAGTACCTGCTCTCGACGGCCGATGTGAAATTCCGTCCGCCCTACGGCAAGGCCTATAAGCAGTATCGTCGCTATGCCTCGTTCATCGGCACCACTAACCTGCCTAAGCCGCTTACGGATCCCACGGGCTCACGCCGTTTCGTCTGTGTGGAGATCACTGACATGATTAACTTCGAGGACTCGCTTTGTCACCGTCAGTTCTATGCCCAGTTGAAGCAGGAGATTGCCGATGGACGTAAGTACTGGCTCGACGATGCTGGTATTGCCCGTCTGATAGAGGAGAACGAGCGCTTCCAGCGTATCGACTCCCTGGCCGAGATGCTCGCTGAACTTTTCCGTCGGCCCGAGGGTGAAGAGAAAGGTCGCTGGTGGTCCACCACAGAAGTGCTCGAACTGCTACAGCGCAAGTATGGCAAGGCTACGCTGAAGAATGCCACACCTGAAAAGATCGGCACAACCCTCAGCCGTAACAATTTCGGATTCCAGAACAGGCACACGATGTCAGGCACGAAATACCTTTTGATTGAGCGTTAATTAGTACTTATGCGCGTTAATAGAAGTTAACACCTCCTGTTTGGTCGAAAGAATTAGTGTAAAATTCACCATTATTGCTCAAAAGGGCAAAAAATGTGCAAAAAAACTTGCGTATTTCAGATAAAAGTTGTTCCTTTGCAAAACCATAAACTGTAAATAAGCATAGAAAACCATGTTGCACAATATGAGTGAACAGATACTAGACTTGGCATTCTCAGGTCTGCAGATCGGTGTCGGAATTTATGACAAAGAGGGCCAGATGATCTCTTGCAATGAAGAGTTTCGGAGGCTGAAAAGTTCCTATCTGATCGACGACGGACAGTTATATAAGGTCATCAAGGATGGAAAAACCGACAGGACGCTCCTGGCTGGATTCAAGGATAAGGTATTGGAGTCGTTTGTCGCACCTTGTATAGATGAGAAAGGTGAAATCACCAGTTATGTCTATCGACTGAGCGATGTGACACAGAGTTATGCCCCTTCGAGGGAGAAGGAGCTGGAAGAGATTTTCCTTGACAATGTGAGCCATGAGATCCGTACCCCGCTGAACTCCGTCATTGGCTTTAACGATATCCTGAACGGTGTGTCGGGCCTTCACATGGAGGAGGACGAGAAACTGATGCTGAAGGATCATATCCACAGGAATGCAGACCGTCTGCTCACCGTGGTGGATGATATCCTCGACCTCTCGAAGATGCAGAAGGGCTGTCTGCCGTTGCACAAGACGGTGGTGAGTCTGATGGAGATCTGCTGTAAGGCGCGCGATGCCGTCAAGTCTGAGGTACAGCAGGGCGTAAAGTTGGCTCATGAGTATCCCATAGCACTGAAGGACACCTATATATATACTGACAGCAAACGGCTGGAACAGTTGCTCAGGAACCTGCTGACGAACGCCTGCCAGCATACCTTTACTGGCACCGTCACGCTGAAGGTGAAGACGTTCGATGATGCAGAGAGTGGCAGGGAGATGCTCCAGTTGCGCGTCGATGATACGGGCGAGGGTATTGCCCATAATCAGTTGGACCTGTTGTTCCGTCCCTTCCGCAAGGCCGACAGTAAGTCGGAGGGACTGGGTGTCGGCCTCTCCATCTGCAAGGAGATCGCCAGGCTGTTGAACGGTAAGGTCTATCTGGATACGGAATATGAGGATGGCACGAGCTTTGTGTTCGAGATGCCGTTCGAGACGATATGATCAAATATACGAAGAAAGAGGAGATCTGGAATGCCGCTTCCCATGGAGGTGGCATTCTGCTTGGGGTGGTGTTCGGCATCATCTTCTTGGTTTGGTGCTTCCAGGCTGACAACAACTGGGCGCGCGTAGGCGTCATCCTCTATCTTTTCGGTATGCTCGGCTCGTATCTGGCCTCGACGATCTATCACTCGATAAAGCACCACTCGAAATGGAAGGAGCGGCTGCGCAAGTGGGATCATGCCGCCATCTACTGGCATATCGCTGGCTCGTACTCGCCGCTGACGCTGGTGGCGCTGCGCAGTCAGGGTTATTGGGGCTGGAGTCTCTTTGTCTTCGTATGGGCTTGTGCGATAGCAGGCACCATCACCAGTTTCATCCGCCTGAAGGAGCATTCTAATCTCGAGACGTTCTGTTTCATCGGCATGGGCCTGAGTGTGCTTGTGGCCTTCAAACCCCTGCTGGACAGCGTATCAGCGGCCGCCGTCATCTGGCTCATCGCCGAGGGTGTCTGCTACATCACGGGTGCCGTGTTCTACTCATTCAACAAGACGAAATACATGCACTCCGTGTTCCATTTCTTCGTACTGGCAGGCAGCGTCTGCCACATCATCGCCGTCTGGGACGTGCTGATGGAGTACCTGTGAACATGAAACGTATAACAGAGGGCCCCTCTTTATTTGAATTTCACTCCCATGTTGTATAGGATGAAGCCGTAGATGTCGGCCTGTTCCTCTAACACTTTTGCCAACGGCTTGCCGCCTCCGTGACCTGCTTTCGTGTCGATGCGGATGAGCACGGGCTTGTTGCCTTGATGGCACTCCTGCAGGGTGGCTGCAAACTTAAACGAGTGGGCCGGTACCACACGGTCGTCGTGATCGGCTGTTGTCACGAGGGTGGCAGGATAGGATGTGCCAGGTCTCAGATTGTGAAGCGGAGAGTAGCCGCGCAGATACTCGAACATCTCTTTCGAGTCTTCGCTGGTGCCGTAGTCGCTGGCCCAGTTCCAGCCGATGGTGAACTTATGATAGCGCAGCATGTCCATCACGCCTACCTGCGGGATGGCAACACCAAACAGTTCCGGTCGCTGGGTCATACAGGCACCTACAAGCAGTCCACCGTTGGAACCACCTACAATAGCCAGCTTGTCCTTACACGTATAGCCCTCGCTGATAAGCCATTCGGCAGCACCGATGAAGTCGTCGAACACGTTCTGCTTCTGCATCTTTGTACCTGCCAGATGCCACTCCTCGCCATATTCGCCACCGCCTCGGAGCGTCACTTGTGCGTAGATGCCGCCATTCTCCAGGAATGGAATGCGAGTGGCCGAGAAGCCCGGGCCCAGGGAGACATTGAAACCGCCATAGCCATAGAGGAAAACGGGGTTCTTGCCGTTGCGCTTCATGCCTTTCTTATAAGTGAGGAACATGGGTATGCGTGTACCGTCTTTACTCTTGAAGAACACCTGTTCAGCGGTGTAGTCGTCCTGACGGAACTTTACCTTGGGCGAGGAGTACAGCTTACTTTCGTTCTTCTCCATGTCGTATTGGTAAACGGTGCCGGGAATGGTGAACGAGGTGAAGGTGTAGAAACACTCTGGCTCCTTCTCGTCGCCAGTGAAGCCCACACTTCCCACAGATGGCAGTTTCACTTCGTTGCGCAGTTTGCCGTCGAGACCGTAGAGATAGGCATGGTCGGAGGCGTCCTTCTGATAGGTGAGGATGAGCTGGCGGTTGATGACTTCTGCCCCACTGAGCACGTTCTCCTGCTCAGGCACGAGTTCCTCCCAACTGTCGATGCCTGGCCGCCGGATATCGGCTGTCATGATACGGCCCATGGGAGCACCGTAGTTCGTGAAGAGCCAGATGCGCTTGCCGTCGTCATAGACGGGACTGTACTGGTAGTCCATGTTCGAGGTCATCTGGATGAACTGCGACTCGGACTGCCTCAGATCGCGTACGAAGATGTTGTTGCCAGCGCCTGCGCCTGCCTCATAGAGATACATCAGTGTCTCCTCCTCGTTTGTGTCAACATAATAGAAACGCTTAGGATAGGCGGCATTCTGATAGAACAGCACGTCCTCGCTCTGGGGAGTACCTATCTTGTGATAGTAGATCTTGTGGCCTGAGTTCACATTCGAGAACTCCTTGCCCTTTGTGGGAGCATCATAGGCACTATAGTAGAAGCCGTCGCCCTTCCAGGCTGCACCAGTGAACTTGGCCCATTCAATATGGTCTTCAGTCAGCTGGCCCGTCTTCAGGTCGATGACGAAAATCTCCTCCCAGTCGCTGCCGCTACGCGAGATGGTGTAGGCAGCGTATTTGCCGTTATTCGAGAAATAGACACCCTTCAGTGCCACCGTGCCATCACTACTCAGCTCATTGGGGTCGAGAAAGACTCGTGGCTCTCCGCCCAACTCGTCCATCACATACATGACGCTTTGGTTCTGAAGGCCGTTGTTTTTGTAGAAATACCACTTCCCGTGGCGCTTGCGCGGTGCAGAGATCTTCTCGTAGTTGGCCAGTTCTGTCAGTCGATTCAGCAACTTCCCACGGAAGGGAATCTGCTGCAGGTAGGTGTTGGTAACTTTGTTCTCAGCCTCCACCCATGCGGCTGTCTGGGCGCTCGTGTCGTTCTCCAGCCAGCGATAGGGGTCGGCCACTTTTGTGCCGAAGTACTCGTCAACGGTGCCGTCTTTTGCGGTCTTGGGGTACTGCAGTCCCTGTGCGGACACTGCAGTCGTGGCCAATGCTGCCATTGCCATTAGAATCAGTCTTTTCATATCCAAAATTTTTCTGCAAAGATACAATTATCACGCGGGGTCAGGAACGATGTGTTCAAATAATTGTGATTCGTTTAACACTATTTAGAGGTTCGGCAACGGTCATTAACAGAATTAAAAAAGTGCAAATTGTTTTGTTATCCCATCGAAAAGCAGTAATTTTGCGCCCATATTTTGCAAAATAACAAATAAGGTATGGCTTATACACGTATGACGGCTGCAGAGGCTGCAGCCCTGATTAAGAATGGCGATCATATCGCCATGAGTGGCTTTACACCTGCTGGTGTGGCCAAGGCAACAACCAAAGAGTTGGCAAAGATCGCTGTGGCTGAGCATGAGGCCGGCCGCGAGTTTAAGGTGGCAATCTTTACAGGTGCTTCCACAGGACAGAGTACGGATGGTGATCTGGCAAATGCCCAGGCTATCCTCTATCGTGCCCCCTACACCACGAACCCCGATTTCCGCAAACACGTGAACATGGGTGAGATCCCCTACAACGACCTGCACCTGAGTCACATGGCACAGGAACTGCGCTATGGTTTCTATGGTGATGTGGATTGGGCGATCCTCGAGGTGTGCGACATCGAAGAGGTGGGCAACGACTATCATGTCTATCTGACGGCCGCTGGTGGTATCTCTCCCACGGCTGCCCGTCTGGCTAAGCATGTGATCCTCGAACTCAACAGTTTCCACAACCCCAATGCGAAGTATATCCACGACGTGTATGAGCCCTTGGATCCCCCTTATCGTAAGGCTATCCCCATCGAGCATGTAGGTGATCGTATCGGACAGCCGTTTGTCAGCATCCCTAAGGAGAAGGTGGCTGGTGTCGTAGAGTGTAACATCCCCGATGAGGCCCGTGCCTTCAAGGACAGTGATCCTGTAACGGATAAGATCGGTTTCCTGACCGCTGAGTTCCTCGTGGAGGAGATGCACAAGGGTCGTATCCCCAAGGAGTTCCTGCCCCTGCAGAGTGGTGTGGGTTCGACAGCCAACGCCATCCTCGGTGCTCTGGGTCAGGACAAGCACGTGCCCGACTTCAACATCTATACCGAGGTGCTGCAGGACAGTGTGGTAGGTATGATGCTCAATGGTCGTGTGAAGGATGCTTCGGCTTGTTCACTGACCGTTTCCAACGAGTGCTTGCTGCAGGTGTATGACAATATGGACTACTTCAAGAACCACCTGACGCTGCGCCAGAGCGAGATCTCGAACTCGCCTGAGATCATCCGCCGCTTAGGTGTGATCGCCATCAATACGGCTATCGAGGCCGACCTCTATGGTAATGTGAACTCCACGCATATCAGTGGTACGAAGATGATGAACGGTATCGGTGGTTCGGGTGACTTCATCCGCAACGCATACCTCTCTATCTTCACTTGTCCTTCTGTGGCCAAGGGTGGTGTGATTTCTTCGATCGTACCTTTTGTTTCTCATCAGGACAGTTCAGAGCACGATGTGAACATCATCGTGACGGAGCAAGGTATCGCCGACCTGCGTGGCAAGGGTCCCATCCAGCGTGCTGAGACCATCATCGAGAACTGCGCACATCCCGACTACAAGCAGTTGCTCTGGGACTACCTGAAGATCGCCAAGATGGGCCAGACCCGTCATAACCTGCCTGCTGCCTTCGCTATGCACGACACACTGGCTCGCAAGGGTGACATGAAACTGACGGATTTCTCTGAATACATCAAGTAACAGGAAGTATTCTGGTTTAACAAATATTATAGGAGAGTTTCTTACAGAACTCTCCTATTTTTTGTAAATTTGCATCGTAAAACTATACTTATTATGATGCTAAAGACCTTCTGGGAGCGTCTGGTGCACGTTTTGAGAACTAACATCAGCCTGACCGTCATCGTTGTTGCTGCTCTCCTGTTGGAGTTGACAACGGGGTTGATGTACTATCATGCTCAGGACATTATCCAACGGACCATGGAACGGTTGGTGGAAAGTGAGATGAACGTCATCTACCTCAACATCCGTAACCAACTGGACAAGGCGATGGTCTCCACCGATAGCATACCCGCTCATGACGCTAACTGGTTGGATCGTGTCTTGGATGAAGGGAAAATGTATAAAGGCACACAGCGTTTCCTTGTGACTGGCGACTACCGTCTGTTGGCAGGCGAGGACTGTCTGATATACAAGGAAGCACTTGAACAGTTGAAGGCCGATAGTGACCATCAAGGCTACGTAATCCAGATGGACGAGGAAGGTCAGAAGAAACATGTGTTCTACGCCCCTGTTGGTGGCACGACAGACTGGGTGCTTATCAACGTCTTGGACGACTGTGAGGTGTTTGGTAAGTTGCGCCTGATGCGCAGGATATTGTTGTTCCTGGCTTTGGCAGGACTGCTTATTGCCGGGTTCATCGTCTGGCGTGTCTCACGCCATCTGGAACGGTTGCGCCAGGTGAATGCTGCAAAGGATCGCATTGACAATGAACTGCGTATCGCCAGTCAGATCCAGATGGAGATGTTGCCAGAACAGTCGCCTCAGATGAAACGCGACGATATCGACATCTACGGTTCACTGGTGCCAGCCCGAGAGGTGGGCGGTGATCTCTTTGACTATTTCATCCGCGACGAGAAGTTGTTCTTCTGTGTTGGTGATGTCAGTGGTAAGGGGGTGCCCTCTGCCATGCTGATGGCTGTGACGCACGCGATGTTCCGGGCAGTATCAGCCCACGACAATAACCCTGCACACATCCTGCAGAATATTAACGAGACGTCGTGCGAGGGTAATGAGTCGAATATGTTCGTTACCATGTTCGTTGGTATCCTCGATCTGCCAACAGGTCATCTGTGCTATGCGAATGCTGGTCATGATGCTCCTGTCATCGTGGGACGAGAGGCATTGCCCGTCAAGGCAAATATCCCCTTGGGACTGTTTGATGATTTTACGTATCAGATGCAGGAGACAACGCTGGAGGGCGGTTCGATGCTCTTTCTCTATACCGACGGACTGACGGAGGCCAAGAACCGTCAGCGCAAGCAGTTCGGATTGGGGCGTGTGATGACGGTATTAGGCGGCTCCGCCGATCTGTCGCCAGAACAACTGTTAGAGAAGATGACTGGTGAGGTGCATGCCTTTGTGGAGGGTGCAGAACAGAGTGACGACCTGACAATGCTCGCCATCCGTTATACGCCTGTCAGTCGTGAACTGGTTTTGGACGAACAACTGGTCATCCAGAGTGATGTTCATCAGGTACCGCAACTCAATGCCTTTGTCAAACGGGTCATGGAACGGCTTGGCATAGAAGCGTCTTTGGCCAAGAAACTCCAGTTGGCCGTCGAAGAGGCTGTGGTGAACGTGATGGAATATGCCTATCCGACAGGTGCCTCTGGTGAAATCTCCCTGCAAGTATCTTCTGACGGACAGAGCCTGAAGTTCGTCATCAAGGATCAGGGTAGGGCCTTCGATCCGACGATGAAAGAATTGCCTGATACCACGCTCTCTGTAGAAGACCGTCCCATCGGAGGATTAGGCATCCTGTTGGTGAGAGAGATGATGGACAGCATCAATTACGAGCGCACAGGAGGCATGAATGTCCTGACGCTGATAAAGAAGATTAAACATTAAAGATTAAACATTAAATACAATAACAATGAAGACAACAATTCAAGAACAAGACAATCAGTTTGTGGTGAACTTAGATGGCGAGTTGGATACAGCCGCTGCGTTGGAGACGGAAAAGGTGCTGCAACCCTTGTTTAAGAGTAATGGTAAGGACGTGCTCTTCGAATGTGAGAAGTTAGAGTATATCTCTTCCAGTGGTTTGCGCATCCTCCTCGGCATCCTGAAAGGTGCCAGGGCTAATGGTAGCAAGGTCATTATGAAGGACGTCAACGATGACATCAAGAGCGTGTTTAAACTCACAGGACTGATCTCTTTATTCGAATTCGCGTAAGCAATAATCCCAATATGAAAACTATCGCACCATTATCAAAAGTTCAATATGGTCTCTACGTGGAGTGTGTAGCACACCAGGGAGAGGCCTGTTATAACCTTCCTTATCTCTATGTGCTCGACGGCAGTCTGGAGGAGGATAAACTCAAGACGGCTATTGAGACCGCAGTGGCAGCGCATCCGACACTGTTCACGCGTATAGAACTGAACGAACAGGGTGACCCTCTGCAAACCATCGATGATACGGAGACCTTTCGTCTCGATATCGAGACAATTGACAATGAACAATGGATAATTGATAATTCTTCTGAGAAAAAGTCGGCGGATGCCAATAATTATCAATTATCAATTATCAATTATCAATTCAAAAAATTAATCGTGCCCTTCGACATCTATCAGGACAGGTTATTCCATATCCGTCTGTTGAAAGATGCAGAGCACTTCTACTTCTTCCTCGACATCCACCATATCATTGGCGACGGCACCACATTGAAGGTGATGCTGGCTGACGTGGATAAGGTCTATGGTGGAGGAACACTGGAGCCTGAGGCCATGACGATGGCAGAGGTGGCGATGGCAGAGGCGGAACTGCGCAAGACATCGGCCTTTGACGAAGGCAGGCAGTGGTATGCCCAGAACTTCGACTGTGGCGACTGCTTTACACAGTTGATGCCCGACCTGGAGGAACCTGAACACAGTGAGGCGTCGTTGGTGCGGACGCTCGACGTGGAGATGGCCGAGGTGGATTCCTTCTGTAAAGAGAAAGGCATCTTCAAGAGTAATTTCTTCACAACAGCCTATAGTTTTCTGTTGGCAAAATATAATAATGAACAGGAGTCGCTGTTTACAACGATTTATAACGGTCGTACGGACAAACGTTTTCTGCACTCCGTAGGTATGACGGTCAAGACGTTGCCTGTATATGCCAAGTTTGACAACGAGACCAAGGTGCTGGATTACCTGAAGGCAGGTCAGGACCAGATGAGTGGTGTTCGCCAGCACGAAGCATACGCCTTTAGCGATGCGCTGAACGACCTGGGTCTGCAGAGTAACTCGATGTTTGCCTGGCATGGCATGATGTTCGCTGACGAGCAGTTGTGTGGCAAGCCCATGAAGACCATCCGTCTCTGTAATAGTACGCTTGAGGCCTCGCTTTATCTCAAGGCTTTTATCTTGAACGGTCAGTATCATATCAAGGCGGAGTACAACAGCAACGAATACTCGCAGGAACTCATCAGTCAGTATCTGGAGAGTTATGAGACAGTGGTTAAGGGTTTCCTCAAAGAGGACTATCTGCGTAATATCAGCATTGCTACGGCCAACCAGATTGACATGCTCGATGGTTTCAATCATACTGATGTGGATTATGACGACACGCAGACCATCGTCTCGCTGTTCCGTCGTCAGGCCAAGGCAACGCCTCATAACATCGCCGTCGTATATAAGGACAAGAAATACACCTACGCTGAGGTGGACGAGATCAGTGACCGTATTGCTGGTTATATCGCCTCGAAGGGTCTGGGTACAGAGGATGTGGTCTCTGTCTTGATTCCCCGTTGCGAATGGATGGCCATCGCCTCGTTAGGTGTACTGAAGGCAGGTTGTGCCTATCAGCCCCTCGATCCTTCCTATCCCAAGGAACGTCTGAACTTCATGATGCAGGATGCCAATGCCAAACTGCTGATCGCTGATGCGGAATTGCGCCCCATCGTGGATGAATATCAGGGCGACGTGCTGCTGACCAAGGACCTCGGTCTGTGTGCTGCTGTGTCACAGCAGCCTACAGAACCGAGACCTGAGAATCTATTCATTCTCCTCTATACCTCCGGCTCGACGGGTGTGCCCAAGGGCTGTCAGTTGACGCATGGCAACCTCGTCTGTTTCTGCCACTGGTATCAGCGTTATTATGACCTGAAACCTGAACATCGGGTGGCTGCTTACGCCAGTTATGGCTTCGATGCCTGTATGATGGATATGTATCCTGCCTTGACTTGTGGTGCTACCTTGCACATCATTCCTGAGGAGATACGCCTCGACCTTGTGGCATTGAACGACTACTTCGAGCAGAATCAGATCACCCACTCGTTTATGACGACACAGGTGGCTTATCAGTTTGCCACCAGCATCGAGAACCGTTCGTTGCTGCATCTGTCTTCGGGTGGAGAGAAACTGGCCTCGCTAACACCGCCCGAGGGATATCATTTCTACAACGGCTATGGTCCTACAGAGTGTACCATCTTCACGACGACTTATCTGGTTGACCAAAAGATCAAGGACATCCCCATTGGCAAACCGCTTGATAATATGCGCCTCTATATCGTGGATCCGCAAGGTCATCGTCTGCCCGTTGGGGCTGCAGGGGAACTCTGGATCAGTGGTCCGCAGGTGAGCCGAGGCTATCTGAACCGTCCTGAGAAAACGGCCGAGGTGTATATCGGTAACCCCTTTACCGATGATGAAAAATACGCCCGCGTCTATCGCTCTGGCGATATCGTGCGCTACCTGCCTGATGGCAATATCCAGTTCGTTGGACGTAAGGACGGACAGGTGAAGATTCGTGGTTTCCGCATCGAACTCAAAGAGGTGGAATCCATTATCCGTGAGTTCCCAGGTATCAAGGATGCTACGGTGCAGGCCTTTGATGTAGACGACGGTGAGCATCAGTCGTCGGGTGGTGGTAAGTTCATCGCTGCCTATATCGTGAGCGACGAGCAGATCGACATCGAGGCACTGAATAATTTCATCCTCGACCAGAAACCTCCCTATATGGTACCTGCCGTGACGATGCAGATCGATGCCATCCCCCTGAATCAGAACCAGAAGGTCAACAAGCGCGCCCTGCCCAAGCCAGAGAAGAAAGCAGCTGTAGTGGAAGAATCCAACGTACCTATGAATGTCTTGGAGCAGGAACTGCACGAGATGATAGCAGGTATTGTCAATAACACGGAATTTGGTGTTACCACCGTATTAGGCTATGCAGGTCTGACCTCTATCTCTGCCATCAAACTGGCCGTACAGGTGAACAAGCGCTATGGCGTCACCCTCGACTCAAAGTCGCTCGTCAAGACGGGTTCCCTGCAGAGCATCGAGAATGAAATCCTGAAAGGGTTGATGGCCGGTGAATCACGGGGACAGGAACCCAGTGACGTCTATAACAGTCACAGATGTTCCAGTCCCCATGATTCACAGAACGTTCCGCTCTCCTATGCCCAGATGGGCGTCTATGTGGAGTGCATGAAGAATCCCACGGCTACCGTCTATAATATCCCCTTCAAGGTGGCATTCCAAAAGACCATCGACATACAGGCATTGGCAGATGCGCTGCGCGCACTCGTCAAACTGCATCCGCAACTGACGGCACACTTCGGCAGCGAGGGCTCTGAGACGGTCCAGATAGTTGACCCAGAGCAGCAGGTGGAGATTACCATGTCCAATCTCTCAGAAGCAGAACTGGAGCGCTACAAGCATGAGTTCGTCAGACCGTTCAATCTGAACAGAGGTCCCCTTTATCACTTTGAGATTGTAACTACCGAACAGCAGGTCTATCTGCTGATGGACGTTCATCATCTGGTGTTCGACGGTGCATCGATGGACCTCTTCCTGAATCAGTTGTGCGCAAAACTCAACGGCGAAGCCCTCGATTCCGAGGATCTCAGTTACGCCAACTTCGTGATGGAAGAGAAAGAGGCTGAAAATGGTGAGTCCTTTGCTGCTGCCAGTGCCTGGTTCCAGGAGAGTCTGGGTGCATTAGAGGGTGTCACGGAGATTCCTGCCGACCTGACCAATCCCATCGAGCAGGGAACAATCAGTTTGGCCACCTCGCCCTTTGATATGTCTGCCGTCGATGCCTTCTGTCGTGCCAACCACATCACCCCTGCCCATCTTACGTTGGCAGCCGTTTTCTATACGCTCTCTCGTTTCTCTAACAGTGAACGGCTCTGCATCACCACCATCAGTAATGGTCGTTCTAACCTGCGCATCCACGATACCGTTGGTATGTTTGTCAACACGCTGGCCCTGAGTGCACAGATTGGCAACCAGACGGTACTGGCGTTCCTGCAGGAAGTGAGCGAGAACTTCGACAAGACCCTCGCCCATGAAAATTACCCGTTTGCCAAGATTGCCGCTGACTATGACCTGTCGGCAGAAATCATGTTCGCTTACCAGATGGGTGTCGTCAGCCAATACACCTGTCAGGGCAAAGAACTGGGTATTGAGAGTCTGGAACTGAATGTTCCCAAGTTCCGTGTGGCCTTCTATATTAAGGAATATAAGGGTGTACCTTCAGTCTGGATTGAGTACGACAACGGACGCTATTCTCAGGGACTGATGCAGAGTCTGGCCGACAGTGTGAGTCTGGCTGTGCAGGCATTCATCAGCAATCCTAAGGCAACCCTGACAAACGTTCCTCTGGTTGACACCAAGCAACTTAGTGTACTCGATGGCTTCAACCAGAACGATGTTGATTACGACGCCACACAGACCGTCATATCGTTGTTCCGTCAACAGGTGGCACAGCATCCAGATAACATCGCCATGGTTTATCATGATGTGCACCTCACCTATAAGCAGGTCGATGAGCAGTCGGAGCGCATTGCCCAGTATGTACAATCGCTTGGACTCAGTCATGAGGATGTGGTTTCCGTACTCATTCCGCGCAGCGAATGGATGGTGATTGCCTCACTGGGTGTGCTGAAGGCCGGATGTGCCTACCAGCCACTCGATCCGAGTTATCCTGCTGAGCGCTTGAACTTCATGATGCAGGATGCCAGTGCCAAACTGCTCATTGCCGACGCGGAACTGCGCCCCATTGTGGATGAGTATCAGGGTAAGGTACTGCTCACGAAGGATATCGCTGCATTGCCTGCAGCAGAGGTTCCTGTGGTGGCCGATATCAAGCCCAGCAGTCTCTTTATCCTGCTTTATACCTCTGGTTCTACGGGTACGCCTAAGGGCTGTCAGTTGGAACATGGCAACCTCGTGGCCTTCTGCCACTGGTATCATCGCTACTACGACCTCAAGCCCGAGCACAAGGTGGCGGCCTACGCGTCGTATGGTTTCGATGCCTGTATGATGGATATGTACTCTGCCCTGACCTGTGGTGCTGCCGTCTATATCATTGGCGAGGATATTCGTCTGAACCTGCCCGATCTGAACGACTACTTCAACCGTGAAGGCATCACCCATTCGTTTATGACCACACAGGTGGGTTGTCAGTTCGCCATGAACTTCGACAATCACTCATTGCTCCATCTGTCTGTTGGTGGCGAGAAAGTGCTGCCGCTCACACCTCCCACCAACTATCAACTCCATAACGGCTACGGTCCTACGGAGTGTACGATCTTCACGACCACATACCCCATGAAGGAGTTCGAACAGAATGCACCTATTGGTAAGCCGCTCGACAACATCCGACTATATATCGTCGATAAGCAACTGAGTCGTTTGCCTATTGGTGCTGTTGGCGAACTATGGGTCAGTGGTCCGCAGGTGAGCCGTGGCTACCTGAACCGTCCTGACAAGACGGCAGAGACCTATCAGAAGAATCCGTTCACGACGGATGAGAAGTACGCCCGCTGCTATCGCACAGGCGACATCGTGCGCTACTTGCCTGATGGAAATATCCAGTTTGTGGGTCGTCGCGACGGACAGGTGAAGATCCGTGGTTTCCGCATCGAACTGAAAGAAGTCGAGGCTGTCATCCGTCAGTATCCTGGCATTAAGGACGCTACCGTGCAGGCCTTCGACTACGAGAACGGTGGTAAGTTTATTGCCGCCTATATCGTCAGTGACACCCAGGTTGACATCAAGGAACTGAACAGTTTTATCGCCCAGCAGAAACCGCCTTACATGGTTCCTGCCGCCACGATGCAGATCGACGCTATTCCTCTGAACCAGAACCAGAAGGTGAACCGCAAAGCACTGCCGGCACCTGTCATTCAGGTGGCCGACCGCGAATATGTGGAGCCCAAGAACGACCAGGAGCGGCTGTTTGCCAAGATTTTCGGTGATATCCTAACCATGGACAAGGTCAGTGCTACCGATAACTTCTTCGAGTTGGGTGGTACGTCGCTGATGGTGACGCGTGTGATTATCGAAGCCGATAAGGCTGGCGTGCATGTGGCTTATGGCGATGTCTTTGCCAATCCTACCCCACAACTGTTGGCTAACTTCGTCAATGGTGGAGCCACTGCTACCGACGGTGCTCAGGCAGGCAACGATGAGGTGAGCGGATTCGACTATACCGCTATCAACAATCTGCTGCAGCGCAACACGCTTCGTACCTTCCAGAAAGGTGAGTGCCAGAAGTTGGGCAAGGTCCTGCTGACTGGTTCCACCGGATACTTAGGTATCCATGTGCTGCGTGAACTCATCGACTCAGATGCCGAAGAAATCTACTGCATGGTACGTGGCAATACGATTGAGGCCGCTGAGGGTCGTCTGCGTACCTTGTTATACTATTACTTCTCCACGTCGTTTAAAGAACTCTTTGGCAATCGCCTGCACATCGTTCTTGGTGACGTGACGAAGGCGTTCGATGCCAGTCTGAACGTGGATACCGTCTTCAACTGTGCCGCTAATGTGAAGCACTTCTCCAAAGGAACGGATATCGAGGACGTCAACATCGGCGGTGCTAAGTACTGTGTTGATTTCTGCCTGAAGACGGGCGCCCGTCTGATTCACGTGTCAACCACCAGTGTGGGTGGCCTTTCCGTCAATGGCGTGCCTGCGCCTGATGTGGTACTCACAGAACAGAACCTCTACTTCGGTCAGACGCTCAGTAACCAGTACATCTACTCAAAGTTCATGGCCGACAGGATTATACTCGATGCTGTGGCTCTGCACGGACTCAGCGCGAAGGTGATGCGTGTGGGTAATCTGGCTGCCCGTAGTACAGACGGAGAGTTCCAGGTCAACTTCCAGTCAAACAGTTATATGGGTCGTATCAAGGTCTATAACATGCTGGGATGCTGTCCATACGCCATGTACGATGCACCTGCAGAGTTCTCGCCTATCAACGAGACGGCCCGTGCCATCGTCCTGTTAGCATCCACGCCGAAGGACTGTACCGTGTTCCATCCATACAATAACCACATCCAGTTGATGGGTGACATCCTGACGCAGTTGGGCGACATTACCGGTGGCGTCCGCTTCGTGGAGCCTGATGAGTTTGAGGCCGTGATGGCAGAGGCTCAGAACGATCCACAGAAGGCTAAGCAACTGTCGGCCCTGTTGGCTTATAAGGATATGGCCCATGGAAAGACGTCGGCCAGTGTGGGACGTCAGAACAGTTACACGTCACAAGTGCTCCACCGCTTAGGTTTCTACTGGTCAACCACCTCTTGGGATTACGACCAGCAGATGCTACAGGCCATAGCCGGTTTCGGATTCTTTGAATAGGTATGAATAGGGAAGAAAAGGCGGCATTCAGTACGGAGTTCTGGCGCTATCTGTGGTCATCCATCCTGATAGCGCTCTCGGGTTGCTTGGGGAATGTGGTCGATGGTATCATTGTCGGTAATTTGATAGGTGAGGATGGTGTCAGTGCCATCAACCTGTCGAAGCCGGTGGTGCAGTTGATGTTTACACTGAGCATTCTCGTAGAGACAGGTGCTGGTATGTTGGTAGGGTTTGCTCTGGGAAAGAAGGATATGGTACGCCTGCGCTATCTCTATACACAGTCTATGATTGGCTGTTTCCTGATAGGTTTGTCGTTTACGATGATAGGTCTGTTCTGGTCTGAAGGGGCTACGGCCTTGCTTTGTGACAACGAGCACCTGTTCCAACCCACTCTGGAATATCTCCGTCCGATGCTATGGGGCGGCCCTGCTTACCTGATGATGTGGGCCATCAGTACCATGGTGGGTGTCGATGGTAGTCCGCGTCTGGTGTCGATAGCCATCCTCATCGATAATGCGGTGAACCTGATGCTCGATGTGGTCTTCATCAAATACTTTGGCTGGGGCATTGCTGGCTCATCTGCTGCCACCATCGTAGGCCATCTGGTAGGTATCGTCCTCATGTTCTGGCATTTCCATTACAAGACGAACCATCTGCGTTTCTCTTTCAAACACGAGACGCCCGAGTGGGTGAATATCCTCTCGCAAGGGGCACCGATGGCCGTTGCCTCCGTTTGTCTCACACTGCTGTTGTTCTCAGCCAACAACGTGATACTCTCAACGGCAGGTCGTAATGGTATCTTTATCTTCGCCGTCTGCATGAACCTCCTGCAGATCTATAATCTCTTCTTGGCAGGTACCTGTCGCACCCTGCAGTCGTTAGGCGCTATCCAAGTGGGTAAGGGCGACGATGAGGCTTTCCACCTGGTGCTGCGCAACTCTTTTGGGTTCATTTCCGTCTCGATGGCTATCACCTGTGTGCTGGTGTGGATCTTTCCGCAGTTCGTGGCAGAGTTGTTTGGCGCCTCCACCCCAGAGATTCTCAAGGAGAGCAATCATGCCCTACGCGTCTTTGCGCTGAGTTTTATTCCCTTCTGCTATATCTACGCCGTGATGGTAGTCTATAAACTTTACAACTGTCACAAGATGGCCATGTTCATCTCATTTGCCCTTTCGCTGACGGTCATTCCCGTACTGTGGATTATCGCAAAAACTGCACCAGATTACCTCTGGTACAGCTATCTGATCGCTTACATCATAGAGATCCTGGCCATCGTCGCCCTACATAAGATAGGGCATCTGCAGTTCAGTCTGTCGTGATGATGAGCAACTGCTCACCAGCATCGATGGCGGCCTTGATGTCGCGGCCTCCTGACTGCACTTTGCAGAGACTGATATCATCGCCCTCGACATCGGTGACCTTCAGACGGCCGATCTTCTTCTTGGCCTCACGGCCTGCAACCGTCTTGACGGTGAATACATCGAAGTGCAGTCCCTTGAAACCGCCTTCAGCAGAGCCGAGGTCGATATAGACTTCCTTCTGCTTGTCTTTCTTGTCGCGGGCACCCTCGATGATATTGGCCGACAACGGGAGTTTGGCGTTCAGGTAATTGGTGATACGCCATGGCAGACTGTTGATGGCATTGCTGACAGCTCCTGAGGCACTCTCTACCCATGAGAGGTCGCTTGCATTGACACTGAAGGAGGGACTGAACAGTACCTCGTCCGTATGGGCATCCTTGAAGTGGAGCGTCACACTGACAAGTCCTTTATAGACCGTTCTGGAGTGTTTCTTCTTGTCCTTGTCCTCCCAGGTATCAACCTTCGACGTGGCGGAGATGCTGCCGATGGTGCCATCGACATACCATGTGTGAGGCTGATCTTTCTCCTCTGGTGTGAGTTGGCCGTCGATGGCCTTGATGCGACGGGCCTGGGAGATACCCTTGACAACGGCTGCCTGTACGGCATCGACATATTTGTCCATGTCCTGCGTGGTCTCACCTGTAATGAGGGCTGAAAGCACTTCACCGATCACCTCGCCGGCAGTAGGCTTCGACTCTTTGCGGGTGTACTGCAGTTCGTTGATACCAGTGGTATAGACCACATTACGCACTTCCTGGGCCTCGGCTCCCATGGCAATCAGCAAGGAGAGCAGGCAAAGCATCATGTTCTTTTTCATTGTCTTCAATTGTTTTGTTATCTGTTGCAAAGATAAGAAATGTTTTTGGAGTTTGCAAGAATCTGGCTGATTTTTTGTGGATTACTAATAATTTTAGTACCTTTGCAGCCAAATTTTGGTATATAGTTTATAGTTTAGAGTTTATAGATGGAATCAAAACTGGTAATTTACAATACGCTGACACGTCAGAAGGAGCGTTTTGAGCCCCTGCACGCCCCTAATGTGGGTATGTATGTGTGTGGTCCCACGGTCTATGGTGATCCCCATCTGGGTCATGCGCGTCCTGCCATCACGTTCGACTTGGTGTTCCGCTACCTGAAGCACTTAGGTTATAAAGTCCGTTATGTGCGTAACATCACGGACGTGGGCCATCTGGAGCATGATGCCGACGAGGGTGAGGACAAGATCGCCAAGAAGGCGCGGCTGGAGCAGTTGGAACCGATGGAGATCGCTCAGTACTACACCAACCGTTACCATCAGGCAATGGATGCACTGAACGTGCTGCGTCCTTCTATTGAGCCCCACGCCACGGGTCATATCATCGAACAGCAGCAGTTGGTGCAGCAGATCCTCGACAACGGCTTTGCCTATGAGAGCAATGGCTCGATCTATTTCGACATCGAGGCTTACAACAAGAAGTTTAAGTATGGTATCCTCTCTGGCCGTTCGTTGGAGAATATCAAAGACGAGAGCCGTGAACTGGCTGGAGTAGGTGAGAAGCGTAATCAGGCTGACTTCGCCCTGTGGAAGAAGGCCCAGCCCGAGCATATCATGCGCTGGCCATCACCTTGGAGTGACGGATTCCCTGGCTGGCACTGTGAGTGTACGGCCATGGGTCGTAAGTACTTAGGCGAGGAATTTGATATCCACGGTGGTGGCATGGACCTCGTGTTCCCCCACCATGAGTGTGAGATCGCGCAGGCTCAGGCCTCGTTGGGCCACCCCGCCGTGAAGTACTGGATGCACAACAATATGCTGACCATCAATGGTCAGAAGATGGGTAAGTCGTATAACAACTTCATCACGTTGGAGCAGTTCTTTACGGGCAACCATCCGCTGCTGGAGAAGGCCTACTCGCCGATGACTATCCGCTTCTTTGTGCTCTCTGCCCACTATCGTGGTACCGTCGATTTCTCAAACGAGGCCCTCGTGGCTGCTGAGAAGGGACTGGAGAAATTGCTCAACGCCATCAACGATCTGGAGCGCGTTCAGGCTTCTGCTGAGTGCGACGCTGAGACGAAGAAGGTGGTGACGGAGTTGCGCCAGAAGTGCTACGACGCCATGAACGATGACTTTGCCACTCCTCAGGTGATCAGTTACCTCTTCGAGGCCTGCACTACGATCAATAAACTTGTGGATCACAAGGCTACGATCTGCGCTGACTGTCTGAAGGAACTGAAAGAGGTGATGCATCTCTTCGCCTTCGATATCCTCGGATTAGCACCGAATTCCAAATTCGGCGCAACGGTAGGGGGGAACTCTAATGATGCCCGTGAGGAGGCCTTCGGTAAGGTGGTGGATATGGTACTCGAACTGCGTGCCAAGGCCAAGGCCGATAAGGACTGGGCCACCAGCGACAATATCCGTGATGAACTCGCCGCTGCCGGTTTCGAGGTGAAGGACACCAAGGATGGTGTTACCTGGAAACTGAATAAGTAAAAGTAAAAAGGTAAAAAAGTAAAAATGTAAAAAAAGAAGCGTGTCAATTCTGATACGCTTCTTTTGTCATTTCTATGGCGATTGTCTTACGCTTGAATTTCTCGAACGAGAGGTAGTCGAGGCCCTTGTGCGGACGATCTGTGCCCCATGAGTTTTTCATGATGAAATATTTCGCTCCAATGCTGTCGTGGGCAATACCCACGATAGCCATGGCGTGACCCTTGCTCTCCCAACAGATGCCGTGATGGGCTCTCACCGCCCGTTCCGTCTTGGCGAGCAACGAGTCCATGGGGATATTATAGTAGCGGTCGTGCAACCAGTTGTCAGGCACGTCGATGTCCGTCATCTGGTAGTAGGGCTCGTCGTCGTTGCTTGTCAGGGTGATATACTCGTCTGGGGCACAGACACTGCGGGCAAACTCCTGAGGGGTATAGGTTGCACCCAGCATGAACACCCACTTGGGGGCAGGTGTCTCCACCTTGCGCATGGCGTCGTAGCCCACGATACCGTATTTCTGTATCAGCCGTAGCAGTGTGGCGCCCATGCCCCGTTTGCTCTCTGGGGCGTTCGGTTCCTGCTCTAACATCTTTTCAATATAATAAGGTGAGAGGTTCACGGAGTCACCCCAAGCCAGATGCTCCGTCTCGATGGCGGCCAGCATGGCGTAGATCCAGCAGGTCTGACTCTTCCCCTGATCCTTCACGGGCGTCATACGGTTCAGCACCTCGTGGGTGAACTGCTGAGGCTCCTGCTGGGCACAACCCAACAGCAGCAGAACGGTCATGAAACAGACAAATCTCCTCATCGTGCGTGTCATTGATAGCCTTTGTTCTGGGTGAGGTTAGGATTGAGGGTGATGATGTCGCCAGGGATGGGAAAGACGGTGGTGTGACCATCGCTCTCGTCTATCTTGCTATAGTCCTCGTTGCCCATGAAGAGACTCTCGTACTGATTGAAGCGGATGAGGTCCTGACGGCGCCAACCCTCCCAGCAGAGTTCGAGCAGACGTTCGTCGAGCAGGTTCTGAAGACTGATCTCCTTGGTAGGCATGGGGGCTCGTGAGCGCACGGCATCGTAGTCTGCCTGCCCGTCCATGCCATTGCGAAGTTTGGCCTCTGCCCGCATCAGCAGCACGTCGGCATAACGGAAAAGTACGATATCGTTGTCCATCAGACGACCGTTCTTGGTGGCATTCTTATCCACCTCGTATTTCTTCATACGTGCTCCTGCCGTCTCCACGTAGGGACTACCACTCAGGTCGAGATCGACCTCCCAGGGATAGTAGATGAAGGGATTACCTGTGCGGTCATATACAACCTCATAGTTATAGTCATATACCACTCCTGCCCAGTAGTTCGGTATGAAGCGGGTGTCTTCCTCATCAGTATCGTATTTGAATATCTCGAGGACTCGTCTGGTGGCACAGGCACCGTTTTCACCAGTGAAACCGTAGGCATCAGCATGCCGGTAGTGCCATGAGCGGTAGAAACAGTCCTGTATGTTGTAATAGAGGTCCTTGTCCATGAAGATGGTCCAGATGTTCTCGTTAGAGTTCTCGTTGTGAACTTGGAAATTATTGGTGTAGGAGTCCTCGAGGGTAAAGCCGCAATCTTCCAAAAGGTTGCAGTAATGGATGGTGGCCTCCCAGGCGTTCATCGTCTGACCTTCGATGTCGAGTTGCATCTCACTGCCGTCAGGACGTACGCCGTCAGTCCAATCATCATCCATATAGACTTCGGCATTGAGCATGAGTTTGGCCAGCACGAAGAAGACTACAGGACGTGTAACACGACTATAGTAGTCGCCAGGCTTAGCACTGCTTGCCACTACGAGGTCGTCGCACGTTGCCTGCAGTTCATTGACGACGAATTTGAAGACCTCGCTGCGTTCCGACTGCGTCAGCTGGTGTCTTGACACATCGGTAGAGGTGATGATGGGCACGCGTCCGAAGAGGTCGAGCAGGTACCAGTAACAGATGGCGCGCAGGGCCCTCACCTCCGACGTGTAGCTGGTAAACTCTTCTGGGGTGAGCCGGCTTTTGTATTTGTCGAGCAACTCGATGGAGCGGTTGCTAAGGGTGATGACCTTGTAGAGGTAAAGCCACGCGTTCTTGGGCATCTCGTGTCCGTCATCCCAGGAGTGACGGTACAGATCTACCCATGTGCCACCATCGTACCAGTCAGTGCCTCGTATGGGCACCATGGCCTCGTCGGAGCCAAAGGTCTGCAGGTCATAGATGCCACGACAGGTGCCTTGTATGCCTTCGCCATCAGTCGAGCCGCCTATATAATTGTATAAGGTGGCGACAGTGTTCAGGTAGATGGCGTCGGCATTGATATAGACTTCTTTTTCCGAAATCTGGTCACGTGGATTTTCATTGAGAGAGCAGGATAAAGGTAAAAAGGTAAAAATGCAGACAAGTGCTGTGCCAAACACCAGCCGATTTATTCTATTGATCATAGTAATCATAATTCCTAATTTCTAAATCCTCATTAAAACTTCAAACTGAGAGCCATGGTGTAGGAACGATAGACGGGCATGACGTTCTTGTCGTCGATGCCGAGTGTGCCGTTGATGATGCTGGAGTTGATCATCGGCGTCACCCCGCTGTAGCCAGTAATGGTGGCGAGGTTATTCACAGAGACGGACAGTCGCATACCCTGGACGTACTTGGAGCGGATGGGAACGTTCCAGCCCAGGGTGACGTAGTCGAAGTTCACATAGTCGCCTCGCTCCAGCCAATAGTCGCTGATGGTCTGATCGTGGATATTCTTTTCGTCGGCACCCTTCATCACGTTGTAGTTGGGCAGTGACAGCATGCTCGTGAAGGTGAGGGCCGAACCGTTGTAGATCTTGTGTCCAAAGGCACCGATTATCTGCATGGTGATATCCCACTGTTTGTAGCGCAGGGCGATGTTCGAACCCATCATGGCCTTGGGCGTAGCCTGTCCGCAGATGTATTTCTCACTGCTAATATCGTAGTATTTCTTACCGTCTTCATCTGTGACGAAACCATTGCAGTGGGGCAGGTAGAAAACGCCAAGTTGCTCACCGACGATCTGTTTGACGATATCGCTGGAGCCGTGGAAGCCTGCTCCCCAGAGGGAGGAAATACCTTTCGAGTCAGGAGCCGTCAGGTGCTGGCCGTTATAGTAGCCGTCGAGCGAGATGAGCTTGTTGCGCTCAAACGTCCAGTTGGTGTTGATGGTCAGTTCCATGTCTTTGGTGCGCAGGGGGGTGATGCCAAAGCCGATTTCCAGTCCGCTGTTCTCCATCGAACCAAGGTTAGCCAACAGTTTGTCGTAGGTGAAAGGTGGCACAGGCACATCGTAAACATAGAGCATGTCGGTGGTCTTCGAGCGGTAGTAGTCGATGGTCATGGCAATGCGGCCATTCCAAAGAGCGAGGTCGAAGCCGACGTTGAAGGTGCGTTTGATCTCCCACTTCAGGTCAGGATTGGCATTGCGCACGATGCCGAGGGTGATGGCAGGGCTGCCTCCTACGGGTACGACACCATTGGGCTTCATCAGCTCCAGGGAGTTGTAGGAATCGATGCCTGCCTGGTTTCCTGAGAGTCCGTAGCCGATGCGTAATTTGGCATTGGAGACGGCTTTCAAGGCTTTCATCCAGGGCTCCTTGCTGATGACCCATGCACCACTGGCTGAGGGGAAGAATCCCCAGCGGTTGTTCCTTCCGAATTTGGAGGAGGCATCACCACGGGCGTTGAAGGTGACGGTATATCTGTCGAGCAGGGTATATTGGGCGCGAAACAGCAGCGACTCCATGTGGGAGTCACTGAAGTAGGAGTCGGTACCGTCCCATGGCCGTTGAGCACCAGCAGATAGTTTATAGAAGCTAAAAGCATCGGAGGGGAAACCTGTCGTGGTGGTGTAGAATCCTCTCGCCTTCTGATTATTTGCCTCGAACAGCGCCATCAGGTTGAGTGTCGAGTGGCTGGTGTTGAGGATATATGTCAGCGAGATGTTACCCAGCATCTCCTCGCTCTTGTCATGTCGGCAGTAGGCCTCGCCCCTGTTCCATACACTCATGGGGTAGTAGTGCCCGTTTCCTATATCATTGTAGGAATAGGATCCGAAGGCGCGCAGCGTCAGGTCCTTGGAGAGGATGACCTTCGCCTTCATGTGGATGTTGAAGTGACCGTTGTCTTCCTCCTGTGTCATGTCGAGCAGCGACAGGGGATTCTTGATCCAGAGGGCTTCCGTCACCTGGTCATACGTGCCGTCGGCATTCCTGGTGTCAGGAAAGGTGGGGTTGAAGGTGGCAGCCGAGTAGAACAGTTCCTGCGGAAAGGGCAGGCGAGAATATTGCTGAATGGATCCCACCATGCCGAGGTCAACTGTCAGATGATTGTCGAAGGCCTGTTGCGAGATGTCAAGCTTGGCAATGAAATTGCGAGAACCTTGCGTCTTGATGACCGTTCTGTGCTGCATCATACCTACCGAGGCACGGTAGTTGGCTGTCTCTGTGCCACCGCCGAAGGCTATGTGGTGGTTCTGTACGAAACCAGTGCGTTCGATGGCCTTGTTGAAGTCCGTGTCATAACCCTTGTCGATATAGCTGAGGCCGAGTCTGTTTGCTGCCTGACGGAACTCCTGGGCGTTCATCATCTCCGTCCGCTTACAGACACTCTCAAAACCGATGCTACCGTCGTAAGAGATATGAAACTGTTGGTTGCGTCCTTTCTTCGTAGCCACCTCGATGACGCCCGCAGCACCACGGCTGCCGTATTGTGCCGTTTCAGAGGCGTCCTTTAGGATGGTGAAGCTCTCAATATCGGCAGGATAGATCGTAGAAAGAATGGTGAGGTCTGCTGTCACACCGTCAATGATCACCAATGGGTCGTTGTTGCCCGTCAGTGAGGTGGTGCCTCTGACGCGTACGGCCGAGACCATCGCTTCCTGATTGCCGCCCGATGTCACCTGTACACCGGCCGATTGTCCGCTCAGAGCATCGAGCGACGACGTAATCAGACCTTTGTTCATGCGCTCTTCCGTGACTTGGTCGATGGCTCCGGCAAACGTGTTTTTGTCTCCTTTCGTATAGCCAATCCTTACGGTCATGGTGTCATTGACCTCAGTCTGTGCTCCAGCCGTCGTGAACATCAGGGAGATTAACAGCACAATCCAATATCTGGAATTCATATCCTTTCGTTTTAGGTTTCTGTTTGCAAAGATACACAATTATTTCTATATAACATCCGCTAATTCATATTTATTTTGTAATTTTGCAGCCGCAATGAGCAAAAATATCAAGGATTACGAGATTATGGCCCCTGTGGGCTCGCGCGAATCGTTGGCAGCAGCCATCCAGGCTGGTGCCGACAGCATTTACTTCGGTATCGAGAAACTGAACATGCGGGCGCATTCCGCCTCCACGTTCACCATCGACGACCTGAAGGAGATCGCTGCCACCTGCAACGAGCATGGCATCAAGAGTTACCTGACGGTGAACACGATCATCTATGGCGAGGATATCCCCTTGATGCACGAGATCATCGATGCCGCCAAGGAGGCTGGTATCTCGGCTGTGATCGCCAGTGATGTGGCCGTGATGACCTATTGCAACAGGGTGGGACAGGAGGTACACCTCTCCACACAGTTGAACATCTCGAACATCGAGGCCCTGCGCTTCTATGCGCAGTTTGCCGATGTCGTGGTCTTGGCGCGTGAACTCAACATGGAGCAAGTGGCTGAAATCTGGCGTCAGGTGGAGGCTGAGCATATCTGTGGTCCTTCAGGTGAGCAGATCCGCATCGAGATGTTTTGTCACGGTGCCCTCTGCATGGCCATCAGTGGCAAGTGCTATATGAGTCTCCACGCTGCCAACCGCAGTGCCAACCGTGGTGAGTGCATCCAGGTGTGCCGTCGCAGTTATACGGCTACAGACAATGAGACGGGCTATCAGCTCGACATCGACAATAAGTATATCATGTCGCCCAAGGACCTGAAAACCGTGCGCTTCATTGATAAGATGATGAACGCAGGCGTGCGCGTGTTCAAGATTGAGGGTCGTGCCCGTGGTCCTGAATACGTCTATACCGTCGTGAAGTGCTATAAGGAAGCCATCCAGGCCGTGCTCGACGGGACGTTCACGGAGGAGAGAAAAGATGAATGGGACGAGCGCCTCGCCACCGTCTTCAACCGTGGCTTCTGGGACGGCTACTACCAGGGTCAGCTCATGGGTGAGTGGAATAAGAACTACGGCTCTAATGCCACGGAGCGCAAGGTCTATATTGGCAAGGGCGTGAAATACTTCTCGAAACTGGGTGTGGCGGAGTTCACCGTCGAGGCCAGTACCTTCAAGGTGGGCGACAAAATGCTGATCACAGGTCCCACAACAGGTGTGATGTATGTTACGGCTGACGAGATTCACGACGATAATGGTCCTGTGGCTGAGGCCCAGCAGGGTACGAAGGTGTCTATCGCCGTCACAGGCAAGGTGCGCCCCAGCGACAAACTTTTTAAATTGGTGAAAGATGACGATTAACGAGATTCAAGACGAGATTATAGAGGAGTTCTCCGGCTTCGACGACTGGATGGACAAGTACCAGTTGCTTATCGACTTAGGCAACGAACAGGCACCGCTCGACGAGAAATACAAGACGGAGCAGAATCTGATTGACGGTTGTCAGAGTCGTGTGTGGTTGCAAGCCGACTATGAGGATGGCAAGATCCGCTTCACGGCAGAGAGTGACGCCCTCATCGTGAAGGGCATTGTCAGTTTGCTCATCCGCGTGCTGAGCGACCATACGCCCCAGGAGATACTGGATGCCGACCTCTACTTCATCGACGAGATCGGACTCAAGGAACACCTGTCGCCTACACGCTCCAACGGACTTGTAGCAATGGTGAAGCAGATGCGCGTTTATGCGCTGGCTTTCAGTGCGAAAGCATAAAATCAGACCACTTAAAAATGGAAAACTTTTTTACCGCCTAAAAAGGTAAAGTTTTCCATTTTATTTTTCAACTATCTGATAATCAATAGTTTGACATTTATTAACTGAAGAAAAGTTTTCAAAACGGATAACTTTCGGATAAATGTTGTATCTTTGCAAACGGTTTCGGCTCGTGGGCCGCAACACTCAGAAAAAGCAACAAATAAAAACCTTTTTTATAGATCATGATTCAGACAGTAGTAAAGCGCGACGGACGTATTGTGGGCTTTAACGAGCAGAAGATTATGGCTGCTATCCGTAAGGCCATGCTCCACACCGAACAGGGTGAGGACGAACGACTTTTGTATCAGATTACCGACCATATCGCCCAGCGTGGTGATAGTCAGATGACGGTGGAGCAGATCCAGGATGCCGTCGAGGTGGAGTTGATGAACTCCAGCCGCAAGGACGTGGCTCAGAAGTATATCGCCTACCGTCATCAGCGCTCCGTGGCCCGTAAGGCTAAGACCCGTGAGGTGTTCCTCGACATTGTGAACATCAAGAACAATGATGTCACCCGTGAGAACGCCAATATGAATGCCGACACCCCGGCAGGTATGATGATGAAGTTCGCCTCCGAGACCACGAAGCCTTTCGTCGATGACTACCTGCTCTCTGAGGAGAGCCGTGAGGCCGTGGAGCACAACTACCTGCATATCCACGACAAGGATTACTACCCCACGAAGTCGCTTACCTGCGTACAACATCCCTTGGATCATATCCTCGAGTGCGGTTTTATCGCAGGTCATGGTGCCTCGCGCCCAGCCCGTCGCATCGAGACGGCCTCAGTGCTCGCCTGTATCTCGATGGAGTGCTGCCAGAACGAGATGCACGGAGGTCAGGCTATTCCCGCCTTCGACTTCTATCTCGCTCCCTACGTGCGCATGAGCTATATCGAGGAACTGAAGGCCTTAGAGGATCTCAATGGCGAGGACTATAAGGATCTCTACGACGAGCCGCTGATCGACTATATCAAGAAACCGCTCGACGGACTGACTGGTAAGGAGCGCGCCCAGCAGCATGCCATCAACAAGACCGTGGGTCGCGTGCATCAGGCCATGGAGGCGTTCATTCACAACATGAACACCATCCACTCGCGTGGTGGTAACCAGGTGGTATTCTCTTCTATTAACTATGGTACGGATACCTCTGCCGAGGGTCGTTGCATCATGCGTGAGATCCTGCTCTCTACCTACGAGGGTGTGGGCGGTGGTGAGACGGCCATCTTCCCCATCCAGATCTGGAAGAAGAAGCGTGGCGTGAACTACCTGCCCGAGGATCGTAACTTCGACCTCTACCAGTTAGCTTGTAAGGTGACGGCTCGCCGTTTCTTCCCCAACTTCCTGAACCTTGATGCCTCATACAATCAGGACAGCGAGTGGCGTGCCGACGATCCTAAGCGCTATATCCACGAGGTGGCCACGATGGGTTGTCGTACGCGTGTCTTCGAGAACCGTTTCGGTCCCAAGACCTCTATCGGGCGCGGTAACCTCTCCTTCACCACCATCAATATCGTGAAACTCGCCATCGAGTGCATGGAAGAGCCGGATCAGCAGAAGCGCATCGACATGTTCTTCGCCAAACTCGACCACATGCTCGAGGTGGCTGCCAAGCAGCTCGACGACCGTTACCAGTTCCAGAAGACGGCCTTCGCCAAGCAGTTCCCGCTGCTGATGAAGAGCCTCTGGATCGGTGCTGAGAAATTAGGTCCGATGGACACCATCGAGAGCGTCATCAACCAGGGAACGCTGGGTATCGGCTTCATCGGTCTGGCAGAGTGTCTCGTGGCCCTTACGGGCAAGCACCATGGCGAGAGTGCCGAGTCGCAGGAACTGGGTCTGAAGATCGTCACCTACATGCGCGACCGTGTCAACGAGTTCTGTGACCAGTATCACCACAACTACTCCGTGCTGGCCACCCCCGCCGAGGGTCTCAGTGGTAAGTTCACGAAGAAGGATCGCAAGAAGTTTGGCATCATCCCTGGTGTCACCGATCGCGACTACTATACCAACTCCAACCATGTGCCCGTGTATTACAAGTGCTCCGCCCGTCATAAGGCCGAGGTGGAGGCGCCTTATCACAACCTGACGCGTGGCGGACATATTTTCTACGTGGAGATCGACGGTGATGCCACCCATAACCCTCAGGTCATCATGAGCGTGGTGGATATGATGGATCAGCTCGACATGGGTTACGGCTCCGTCAACCACAACCGCAACCGCTGCATGGACTGTGGCTACGAGAATGCAGACGACCATCTGGAGAAATGCCCTAAGTGCGGCTCTACCAACATCGACAAACTGCAGCGCATCACGGGCTATCTCGTGGGTACCACTGACCGTTGGAACTCTGGTAAACTCGCCGAGCTCAACGACCGTGTGACACATATCGACCATGGTGCGCAGGATCTCTTTGGAGATTAAACATTAAAGATTAAACATTAAATTGATTCGTGTTCTCGATATCATAGAAGATACAATGGTGGACGGTCCGGGTTTCCGGACCTCCATTTATTGTGCAGGCTGCCGTCACAAGTGTCCGGGCTGCCATAACCCCCAGTCGTGGGATCCCAAGGGCGGCCGTGAGATGACGACGGAGCAGCTAATGAAGATCATCGAGGCCGATCCATACGCCAACGTCACCTTTACGGGTGGCGACCCCATGTATCAGTGCGACGGCTTTGCGGACCTGGCACGGGCCATCCACCGTCGCACGAACAAGGATATCTGGTGCTACACGGGGTTTACCTTTGAAACGCTGATTACGAGGGCACAGCGCGAACTCCTGGAACTGCTCGACGTACTCGTCGATGGTCCCTTTGTCCAGAGTCTCCGTGACCCAGACCTGCTCTTCCGAGGCTCTTCCAACCAGCGCATCATCGATGTCCAGAAAACTCTCTATTCAGGTGAGATTATCCTCTGGCAGCCAGACATAGATATACGTACATGAAAATGGTGGCACTTTTCGCCAAATAAGTGCCTTTAAATTTTGCTAAAGTGCCACCAAATTTCAAATAAGTGCCTCCAAATTCTCAATACTCGCCACTTATTCGCGCCATAACACAGTATCCAAAAAGGTGCAAAGGTGCAAGGGTGCAAATGCAAAATGCAAAAGATGCAAAAATGTTCAATTGTTCAAATGTTCAAAATGCATTTTGTCTCGGACGGTCAACAAGTCAACAAAAAGAAATTCAAAATAAACAACAACGAATATTATATTAATTATATTATATATTATAATATATAATATAATTAAATGTTTCGTCAAATTTTATCTAAATGAAAATCACCTTTTGTTGACTTGTTGACTTGTTGACAGTTTTGTCTGTCCCACCATTTGCATCTTTTGCATTTTGCACCCTTGCACCTTTGCACCCTTTTGAATAAAACATGGATTTGAACATTTGAACATTTGAACATTTTCCATTAAATATTTGAAACATAACGAATAAAACCTTATCTTTGCAACCAAGATGAACAAGGAAGTACTTAAAAGTATTCGTGAATTGCTGGCGCAGATATTACCGCCATATGCAACAGCAAGACTCTATGGGTCGCAAGCCCGTGGGGATGCTCATCGTGGCTCTGACTGGGACATCCTGATCGTCATGGACAAGGATAAGCTTCTGCCTGATGACTATGACATAGTTGCCTATCCACTGACAAAACTCGGGTGGGAACTTGGCACAGAGATTAATCCAATTCTGTATACAAAGAACGAATGGGAGAAGAGTCGGATAACGCCCTTCTATCATAATGTAGAACAAGACTCAATCGCACTATAATTATCTTAAGCAGATCATACGATTCCATCACTTTTCTGCAAAATAACATCTGATTCCTTTGCAGAATCAGATTTTTCTATTATCTTTGCAGCAGAAATCATTATTTGTTCTTAAATTATACAATGAAAAAAGAAACTATTGATCAGTTGTACAAGGCATTTGAGCAATATGCCCTTGAAGTGAATGGTATTGAATGCTGGAGTGCTCGTGAACTCCAGAAGCTCCTAGGTTACAGTAAATGGGAGAACTTCACCAATGTGATTAATAAGGCCAAAGAGGCATGTAATAACGTTGGCCAGAGTGTAGCAGACCATTTTCCTGACGTCAGGAAAATGGTTACCCTAGGAAGTGGCTCAGAACGAGACGTCGATGATATCCTTCTCACCCGCTATGCCTGCTACTTGGTGGCTCAGAATGGTGATCCTCGCAAGGAACAGATAGCTTTTGCTCAAACCTACTTTGCCGTTCAAACAAGGAAAGCAGAACTAATAGAGAAACGTCTTCTTGAGGTGGAGCGTGTTCAGGCTCGCGCTAAGTTGCAGGAGACAGAAAAGAAACTTTCAGGTGTCCTTTATGAACGTGGTATCAATGACAAGACCTTTGCAGTAATCCGTTCAAAGGGAGACCAAGCACTTTTCAGACTAAGTACTGCCACATTGAAGCGAAAGATGAATGTACCAGCCAATCGGCCATTGGCAGACTTCTTGCCAACCATCAGTATCAAAGCTAAGGACTTTGCAGCAGAATTAACCAGTGTAAATGTGCAAACCAAGGATTTGCAAAGCGAAACAATGATTACTCAAGAGCATATAGAGAATAATGCTGCTGTCCGTCGTATTCTTTTGGAACGTGGTGTCATTCCAGAAGATTTGCCAGCAGAGGAGGATGTGAAGAAGGTGGAGCGTAGATTGGCCAGTGAAAAGAAGAAAGCAATAGAAAACAAGCGAAAATAATCAATCTTAACTAGTTACGTCAAGAACGGACGAAAGGTCGTCCAGAAATAAGAAAGCATTTTATTCCTGATAATTGTCGAGTTTCTTTAGATAATGCTCGCGGAAGTCGCTCCAGTGGTAATAGGGGGCGCAGTCGGTGGGGATGGGCAGCGTGGCCTCTTCCTCGTTGAGCAGCACCTTGAAGAGCACATCTTGGTCCTTGGGATTCTTGCGGTAGAAGATGAACTGGACGTTGGCACCCATGGGGAAGATACGGTAGTTGACCCAGCCTTTTTCCTCGAGTTGTTCCACATCGTCGATCTGGATATCATAGCCGTTGATGCCTAACAGACAGACGAGGGGCATGACCATCGTCTCGTGGCCGAAGCGCAGGGTGGCCCCGGGGCGGGGTAGGGCGATGCAACTGTCGGCCTCCTGGATGATCTTCCGCAGCAGGTTGCGCTGGGAGTAGGGTTGTGTGCCACCGTTCTGGGGAGAGGCTCCGTAGGTGAGATACCAATACACATTATCCTTGCGCCAATTGACATAAAGCTCATCCGCGTTGTAGAGATCGTAGAAGTCGATCTTGTCGCGCAGTTCCGTGTTCTGGGCGATGGAGACGTTCTTGAAGATATAATAGTTCAGGCGCTCCAGGTTGACGCAGTTGTTGGAGTAGGCAGTATCGTTGAAAAGCGACTCCACGGGACGCTTGGGATCGACATGCTTCAGGCAGAAGGCGTCGTAGATGTCCTGAGAGATCTTCGGCATGCGCTTCTTCCTCAGTTTGGGGTCGCGGAGGTTCATGTAGTACATGTCGTGCTCACTGGCGTCGTGGGTGATGCGCAGTTTCGGATTGTGGGCAACGAGTTCTTGCAGGGCATTTTCCATGGAGAGGATGCAGCGGATGACAACCGTGCTCTTCGCATCGACGCAGACATCACCCTTGAAGACCTCTGGGAAGCGCTCGTACATACGACGGGCAATGTCCCTGTGCTGCTGGGCACCTAACGGCGTCAATTCTCCATGGCGCATATTGGCATCGTCGCGCAACAGCTTCATCCGTCGCAGGATTTCCTGCCCCTTGGCATTCAGTTTCCCCAGACTGTCGGCCAGCAGAAGGGTGAAGTAGGGGTAGTCGTAGTCGCGGTGGTTGATGATATACCGTGAGCCGTGGCGGCCGTAGTGGCTGATATAGAAAGGCTTCTTTCCCTTAGGGGCAGGGGTGAGCGCCTTCGTAGGTTCGGGATAGGCCATGTAGTTACTGGCAGAGCGACGAGGATCCTGGGCGATCTCATCGCGGACGCTCTGGGCTGATGCGTAGAGGGTAATACAGCCTAAGATGACGGTGAATATGAATTTTCTCATAAAGTTTTTTCGATTTTGCGTGCAAATATACGAAAAAAACAGTATTTTTGCAAACAAATAGCAGGGATTATGGCAAAAAACATCAAATGGCAGGATGATTACTGGCTTCTGCTGCTGCAGATTTACCTGCAGAAACCCGTGGGTATCAAGCCGATGTACAGTCGTCGGATGGTGGATCTGAGCATGGAGTTGCATATCTCACCTTCGGCGCTCTTCAACAGGATGTGCCAGATTGCGAATCTGGAGACACCCCGTATCGAGCGGTTCTGGGAGACCTACGGAGAGAACCCCCGTAAGTTGGCGCGAGCCGTGCGTCTGTATCGTGAGATGAAGGGCTTCAACAATGCTGATGAGTTCTACGACGGCGTGGAGATCAGTGAGAGTTTCGAGAAGGACTTCAAGCCCATCGCCGAGGGGGAGAAGATGACGCCTGTGATGCTGATCCTGATCTTGGATCTCTATTTCCGTCTGACACCCATCACGATGGTGGCAGAAACGCCTGAAGTGCAGGAACTGGCACGGCTTATGAAGTTGAAGTCGCAGGAGGTGGCCGATGCGCTGGAGGTGTTCCAGTATTGTGATCCCTACCTGCATCGTAAGGAGGTCATCTTTAACCCGCTGTTCCTGCCCTGTCAGCAGGTATGGCGCCGCTTTGGCAATGCCAATCCCGAGGACTTGGCCTCATACGCCAGTCAGTTGAAAGAATATTTTAAATGAGCGAATATAGTCAGATACAGGAGCAGAAGCTGGAGCAGAAACTCGGCCAGAGTATCTCGCATCAGCAGTTGTTGCAGGCTGCCCTCGTGGAGTTGCCTGTGGCACAGCTTGTGGATCGTATCAATACTGAGATGAACGACAACCCCGCCCTGGAGGTGGATGCAGACTATGACGAGCCTGAGGCCCTAGACTTCCAGGACAGCAGCGACTATGGGGATGGTGACGACTACGACGAGACGAACAGTGAGCGAGAAGAACGCCAGTCGGCTCTCGACGATGCCCTGAGTAATATCGGGCGCGATGATGAGGACCTGCCCGTGTATCAGGGTGGCAGTGCCGTGGCCGAGGAGCGGGAGGAGATGGTCTATGGTGAGACGGTCTCGTTCTACGATCAGTTGAAAGAGCAGATGGGTGAACTGGAGATGACGGAGCAGCAGCGCGACGTTATGGAGTATCTGATTGGATCGCTCGATGATGACGGACTGTTGCGCAAGGGCCTTGATGTGATCTGCGAGGAACTAGCCATCTATCATAACATCGACGTGACGGAGCAACAGGTGGAACAGGTGTTGGACCTCTTGCAGCATTTTGATCCTGCGGGTATCGGCGCGCGCTCGTTGCAGGAGTGTCTGCTGTTGCAGATCAGCCGTCGTGAGCCTTCGCGGGTGAGGGATCTGATGCAGCGCGTGGTGAGCAGTCATTTCGATGAGTTTACCAAGAAGCACTGGGATAAGATACAATCAGCTCTCGCGCTGAATGACATGCAGGCAGAGGCTCTCTTCCGTGAACTGCGGAAACTAAACCCGCGCCCTGGTGCCTCACTGGGTGAGACCGTAGGCCGTAACCTACAGCAGATCACGCCCGACTTCATCGTGGATACCCAGGATGACGGTACCGTCACTTTCGTGCTGAACAATGGTGAGGTGCCTGAGCTGAAGGTGTCGCAGTCGTTTGCCGATTCCATGAAGGAATATCAGGAGAACAAGGAGAATCTGAGCCGCCAGACGAAGGAGGCACTGCTCTATATTAAGAAAAAGGTGGATGCTGCCCAGAACTTCATTGAGGCCATCAAGGTGCGCCGTCATACGCTGACGGTGACCATGCGGGCCATCATCCAGTTACAGCACCAGTTCTTCGTGGATGGTGATGAGGCCTCGCTGCGCCCGATGATCCTGCGCGACGTGGCGGAGAAGACGGGACTGGATCCCTCAACGATCTCGCGCGTGAGCAACTCGAAATATGCGCAGACCCGTTGGGGCACCTTCCCCCTGCGCCATTTCTTCAGCGACGGCTTTGTGACGGAGAGTGGCGAGGAACTATCCACGCGTCAGATCAAGGCTGCGCTGAGAGATATCATCGATGCTGAGGATAAGAAACGGCCGCTGAGCGACGATGTGCTCAAGGAGGAACTGGCCAAGCGCGGTTTCCCCATTGCCCGCCGTACGGTGGCGAAGTATCGTGAACAGTTAGGAATACCCATTGCGAGGTTGAGAAGGTGAGACGATGAATAGGGAGAAGAATATCATTCTGGCTGCACGGTTGGTGAGCTTATTGTTCACACCGTTCTATCTGCCGCTGGTGGGACTGATGGCGCTGTTTGTGTTCAGTTATCTCAGTCTGATGCCCTGGGCCTATAAGCTGCAGGTGCTCACGCTGGTATATGTGTTTACCATTCTCCTGCCCACGCTGCTCATCCATTTCTACCGTCGTCATCAGGGGTGGAACCTCATAGAGTTAGGACATAAGGAACGCCGTGTGGTGCCCTACGTCATCTCCATCCTCTGCTATTTCTTCTGCATCTATCTGATGGATATGATGCATATTCCACATTTCATGGGGTCTATCCTCACTGCAGCGTTGTTTATACAGATTGTCTGCGCTCTCATCAATGTGTGGTGGAAGATCTCCACACATACGGCAGCCATTGGTGGCGTGGCGGGATCTTTGTTCGTCTTTGGCGAGTATTTCGGGTTCAACCCCGTGTGGTGGCTCTGTCTGGTGCTGATCCTGGCAGGTATCCTTGGCACCAGTCGTATGATCCTCCGTCAGCATACGTTGGCACAGGTCACTGCAGGCTTCTTCGTGGGTGTCGTCTGTTCTATTCTTGGATTAATTTATTAGTAAGATATGAAACCGTTAGTGAGTATTATCATGGGCAGCACGAGTGACCTGCCTATTATGGAGAAAGCCTGCAAACTGCTCGACGAGATGCAGGTGCCTTTTGAAGTGAATGCCCTCTCAGCCCATCGCACACCCGATGCCGTGGAGGAATTTGCCCGTACGGCGAAGGATCGTGGTATCAAGGTGATCATCGCGGGCGCTGGTATGGCAGCTGCACTGCCTGGTGTCATTGCCGCCTCTACGACATTGCCCGTCATCGGTGTACCCATCAAGGGTATGCTCGATGGTCTTGACGCCATGCTCTCCATCATCCAGATGCCCCCAGGCATCCCTGTGGCAACGGTGGGCGTGAATGGTGCCCAGAACGCGGCTATCCTCGCCGTGGAGATGATGGCGCTCAGTGATGTGGATCTGGCTCAGCGTCTGGCAGCCTATAAGGGAGGCCTGCGCGTGAAGATCGAGAAGGCCAATGAGGAACTGGCTGGTCTAAAGTACAATTTCAAGACCAACTAATGTTTAATCTTTATTGTTTAATCATTAATGTATCAGAGAAGATTATCTACAGAGACCCGCGTGGGTCGTATAGGTGTCGGTGGCGCCAATCCCATCCGCATCCAGTCGATGGGAACAGTGGATACCAATAATACTGAGGGCTGTGTGGCTCAGGCCAAACGCATCATCGACGCCGGGGGAGAACTCGTACGCTTCACCACGCAGGGCATCCGTGAGGCGGAGAACATGAAAAATATCTCCGCGCAGCTGAAGGCCGATGGTTACGATACGCCATTAGTGGCCGATGTACATTTCACGGCCCATACCGCTGACGTGGCTGCCCTCTACTGTGAGAAGGTGCGCATCAATCCCGGCAACTACGTGGATCCCGGACGTACTTTCAAACACTTGGAATATACGGACGAGGAGTATGCTGCCGAACTGAAGAAGATTGAGGCGAAACTCGTGCCCTTCCTGGATATCTGTAAGGAGCACCATACGGCTGTACGTATCGGCGTGAACCATGGTTCGCTGTCTGACCGTATTATGTCGCGCTATGGTGATACGCCAGAGGGTATCGTGGAGAGCTGTATGGAGTTCCTACGTATCTTCAAGCGCGAGCAGTTCAACGATGTGGTGATCAGCATCAAGGCCTCGAATACCGTGGTGATGGTGACCACCGTACGCCTGCTCGTGAAGACGATGGACAAGGAGGATATGCATTATCCCCTTCACCTCGGCGTCACGGAGGCAGGCGAGGGCGAGGACGGCCGTATCAAATCGGCCGTGGGTATCGGCGCCCTGCTCACTGAGGGTATTGGTGATACCATCCGTGTCTCTCTGAGTGAGGAGCCCGAATGCGAGATCCCCGTGGCCCGTAAACTCGTGGATATGATTCCCGAGTGCTCGAAATTGCGCGAAGAGGCTGAGGCTGGCATCAAGGATGATACCATCACGTTGGCTGTCGATGCCCCGGACTGGGAATCGTTGCAGTTGAAAGCCGCCATGGCGGTGGGTGCACTGCTCATCGACAAGAAGGCTCATCAACTCGTGATCAAGAATCCGAACTTCGATGAGGCTCGTCTCGTGGAACTCGCCGATGGCATCCTCCAGGCTGCGCGTATCAAGTTCACGAAGACGGAATATATCTCCTGTCCGGGCTGTGGCCGTACGCTCTATAACCTTCAGGAGACCATTGCTAAGATCAAGGCCGCCACGAAGGATCTCGTAGGACTGAAGATTGGTATTATGGGCTGCATCGTGAATGGCCCAGGCGAGATGGCCGATGCCGACTACGGCTATGTAGGCGCAGGCAGAGGAAAAATATCCCTCTACAAGGCGAAGGAGTGTGTGGAGAAGAACATTCCTGAGTCCGAAGCCGTCGAAAAGCTCCTCGAACTCATCCGCAAAGACCGTGGATAATAATTAATCCCCGCCAAGTGGCGGGGATTAATTATTTCATCAGGATCTCAGAGAGCTCTTTCATGCCCTCGGAGGCTCCCTTCTGTATCTGCTGAACACGGGAGCCTGCGGAGATGGGGTTAGGATCAATGAGATAGATGGGCACCCCTGGACGTGCGTAGTGCATGAGTCCTGCGGCTGGATAGACCACCAGCGACGTACCGATGATAATCAGGATATCCGCCTCTGACACGGCGTCAGCAGCCACACCAATCATAGGCACTGCCTCACCGAAGAATACGATAAACGGCCGCAGCAGCGATCCGTCGCCAGCCTTCGTACCAGGTTCCACCTCGCAGTTCTCAGGGGTGAGCGTGATTTGATACCTTGGGTCATCGACATCCAGACTCGAGCATACCTTCATCAGTTCCCCGTGCAGGTGGATGACCTTCGAACTTCCCGCCATCTCGTGGAGGTTATCGACGTTCTGCGTCACCACTGTCACATCGTATTTCTCCTCAAGTTTCGCCACGAGTTTGTGCCCCTCGTTGGGTTGCACGCCCCAGCACTTCTTGCGGAGCATGTTGTAAAAGTTCGTCACGAGCGTAGGGTCTGCCTCCCATCCCTCGTGGGTGGCCACCTTCGATACCGGATAGTTCTCCCAAAGACCGTCGGCATCGCGGAACGTCTTCAAACCGCTCTCCACCGACATGCCTGCACCAGTTAAAACTACAATCTTCTTCATAGGCGTAAAATTGGTTTTGTGATGCAAATATACAACTTTTCTGCTAAAAAAAGTAATTTTTGCAGAAGATATTGCAATAGAATGAGAAAATATATGTAACTTTGCGCCGTTTTTTAAGGTTACACATTATTAATATAGAAAGAATGGATAAATTAAGTTATGCTTTGGGCTTGGGCATCGGTCAGCAGTTGTCGCAGATGGGTGCCGAGAATATCAGTGCCGAAGACTTCGCACTGGCCATCAAGGATGTGCTGGAGGGCAAGGAACTGAAGGTGTCGCACCGCGAGGCCCAGGTGATCGTACAGGACTATTTCCAGAAGCAGGAACAGAAGATGCAGGCTCAGCGCGCCGAGCAGGGCAAGGTGCACAAGGAGGCTGGTGAGAAATATCTGGCAGAGAATGCCAAGAAGGATGGTGTCATCACGCTGCCTAGCGGTCTTCAGTATCAGGTGCTGAAAGAGGGTAACGGTAAGAAGCCGACGGCCAAGGATACGGTGATGTGCCATTATGAAGGTACGCTCATCGACGGCACGATTTTCGACAGTAGTTATAAGCGCGGAGAGCCCGCCACCTTCCCCTTGCAGCAGGTAATCGCAGGTTGGACGGAAGGTCTGCAGCTCATGCAGGAAGGTGCCAAGTACCGTTTCTTTATCCCCTACCGTCTGGGTTACGGTGCAGGTGGCGCAGGTGCCTCGATTCCCCCGTATGCCGCTCTGGTGTTCGATGTGGAGTTGATACAGGTGGTGTGAGAGACATTAAACATTAAGGATTAAACATTAAAACATTATAAAAAATGAAGAAATTATTGTTTGTAGCCGTTATGGCTATTGTGGCTGCAGGTTTTACCGCTTGTGGCAACTCTGCTCCTAGAGCAAGTCTGAAGAATGATGTGGATACGTTGAGCTATGCCATCGGTATGGCCCAGACACAAGGTCTGAAGGAGTATCTCGTGGGAAGCCTGGGTGTTGACACTGCTTACATGGCAGAGTTCATCAAGGGTCTGAACGAGGGTGTGAACGCTGGTGAGAACAAGAAGAAGGCTGCTTACTATGCAGGTATTCAGATTGGCCAGCAGATCTCTACCCGTATGGTGAAGGGCATCAACCACGAGTTGTTTGGTGAGGACTCTACGAAGACGATCTCCCTGAAGAACTTCATGGCTGGCTTCGTGGGTGCCGTGACAGGTAAGAAGGGTCAGATGACCATGGACGAGGCCAATGAGACAGCCCAGCGCATGATGCAGGAGATCAAGGCCCGTGAGTTGGCAAAGAGCTTCGGTCCTAACAAGGAGGCTGGTGAGAAGTTCCTCGCTGCCAATGCCAAGAAGGAGGGTGTGAAGACCCTGCCCAGTGGTGTGCAGTACAAGGTCATCAAGGAGGGCACTGGTGCCATTCCTACCGATACTTCTCTGGTGAAGGTGCACTACGAGGGTCGCTTGGTGAACGACACCATCTTCGACAGCTCTTACCAGCGTGGTGAGCCTGCCACATTCCGTGCCAATCAGGTGATCAAGGGTTGGACAGAGGTGCTCTGCCACATGCCTGAGGGTTCCATCTGGGAGGTTTATATCCCTCAGGAACTGGCTTACGGTGAGCGTCAGCAGAACAAGATCGATCCTTTCTCGGCCCTGATCTTCAAGATCGAACTGTTGGAGGCCAATGCCAGTATGAAGCAGACTCTGATGAATAAGCTGAAGAGGTAATGAAAAAGGTCGTAATCATAGCACTCGCTCTTGTGGCGAGTGCTTCTTTTTCTCCCGCTGATGCTGGTAAGAAAAAGCCTGTGCCCACTCCTGTCGAGGAGCCCATGCAACTCATCGGCAGTTCCGATTCCGTGAGCTATGCCGCAGGCATGCGTCTGACGGAGGGTCTGATCCCCTTCCTGCTTCAGCAGAAGGTGGATACCGCGCTGATGGACGATTTCCTGCGTGGCTTCCGCGAGGTGGTGAAGACTGGCGATAATCCCCAGCAGAGGGCCTATCTGGTAGGTATGGACATCGCGCGCCAGTTGAACGAGCGTATGGTACCCGGCATGACGAAGGAGTTTCAGGACTCTCCCGACTCCATCATTGCCGAGAAGCTTTACAAAGGTTTTGAGGCTGCCCTGAAGGGCGACACTTCTGTATTCACCATCGATGCCGCCACGAAGTATTTCACTGAGAAGCAGCAGGCCGACAAAGCCGCCAAGGAAGAGAAACTCTATGGCCCTATCCGCGATGCAGGTACGCAGTTTCTCGTGGAGAATGCCAAGAAGGAGGGCGTCATCAAGTTGCCCAGCGGTCTTCAGTACAAGGTGCTCGTGCAGGGCAATGGTGAAGTGCCCCTGGCAGATGACAAAGTTCTTGTGAACTATGAGGGCCGTCTCATCGACGGTACTGTCTTTGATGCCTCTTCGAAGCACGGCGATGAGCCTGCGGAGTTCACTCCCGCTCAGGTCATCAAAGGATGGTCGGAGGCGCTCACGATGATGCCCGTAGGTTCGAAGTGGCAACTCTACATCCCTTACTATCTCGCCTATGGTGAGCGAGGGGCTGGCAGCGATATCAAACCCTACAGTACGCTGATCTTCGATGTCGAACTAGTAGAAATCAAGCAGAAATAAGCAAGTGTGTCACGAAAGTGGCACACTTTTTTTAATTTTTTTCATAAAAAGTTGCATTGTTCAATTTAATTCCTTATTTTTGCTGACAAATTGTAACATAATCAACTAAAAATGGAAAAAATTGATCTTTTGGATAAGAAGATTCTGAGCATTCTGTCTAAGAATGCGCGTATCCCCTTCAAGGATGTGGCTGCCGAGTGTAATGTCTCCCGCGCTGCCATCCATCAGCGTGTGCAGCATCTTATCGATGCCGACGTCATCACTGGCAGCGGCTTTGATGTGAACCCGAAGAGTCTGGGCTATTCCACCTGCACCTATGTAGGTATCACGCTCGAGAAGGGTTCGATGTATAAGGACGTGGTAGAGATGCTGAAGCATATCCCCGAGGTAGTGGAGTGCCACTTCACGACGGGTCCTTACACGATGCTCGTCAAACTCTACGCCCGCGACAACGAACAACTCATGGAGTTGCTCAATGGTAAGTTGCAGGGCATCCCCGGTGTGATGGCTACAGAGACGCTTATCTCACTGGAGCAGAGTCTGAAGCGCGAGATTCCCATTACGGTGGAAGATTAAACATTAATCATTAAACATTAAAGATTAAACATTAATGATTGAGGCGTTTGATCTGGAGGGGTATTTCAGGGAAATTTATGCCTGCTATCCCGAGGGCGACGAGAAACCCGTCATCGGCATTACAGGCAATTACGGAGAACTGACGTGTAAACTGGCTGAGGGCTACTACAAGTCCGTTGTGGCCGCAGGTGGTGTACCCCTGATCATTCCCCCCGTTGCCGATAAGGATGCTGTGCTCAACACCCTTTCTCACATCGATGGTCTTATCCTCAGTGGTGGTGGCGACTACGACCCCCACTGGGCAGGCGAGGAACCCTCACCCCTGCTTGGTACCATCAACACCGAGCGCGACCTCCCCGAGTTGCTCATCACGCGCCTGGCCTATAACCGTCAGATCCCCATCCTCGGCATCTGCCGTGGCATCCAGACACTGGCCATGGCCCTTGGCGGACATGTGGCGCAGGACCTGTCGGAGATTAAACATGAAACATTCTTGGACGAGCCAAGCGGCAAAGCCGAGCGAAACATTAAACATTCGCAGGAGGCACCTCGCGAAGAGGCCACACATCGTGTCACTGTGGAGCAGGACTCCATCCTTCATCGCATCTACTCTGAGGCGCAGCCTAATTTATTGTCTTCTGAGGCGCAGCCGAATTTAATGATTAATGTAAATTCCTTCCACCACCAGGCCGTTGATGCCCCAGGCGATAAGTTCCGTACGATAGCCACCTCGCCCGATGGCATCATCGAGGCCATGGAGAGTACGGAGTATAAGCCCATCCTCGGTGTCCAATGGCATCCCGAGTGCTTGTGTGACGGACTTCCCATCTTCCAATGGCTCATGGCCGAGGCTGCCGCCTATCGCAAGGCCTGTCGCATCCACGACCGTGTGCTGACGCTCGACACCCACTGCGACACCCCGATGTTCTTTCCCCAGGATATCCGTTTCGACCATCGCGACCCGAAGATCCTCGTCGATCTCCATAAGATGACTGAGGGGCGCCAGGATGCTACGATCATGGTGGCCTACCTGCCGCAGACCATGGCGGAGGTCCCTGAGCCTGCCGAAGGGCCTAAGGCCTATGCCGACGCCATCTTCGACAAGATCGAGGCCATCGTGGCGCAGAATAGCGACTATATCCGTATTGCCCGCACGCCCGATGATCTCTGGATGCATAAGCACCAGGGCGTGAAGAGTATCATGCTTGGCATCGAGAACGGTATCGCCCTCGAAGGCCGTTTGGAGAACTTGCAGCATTTCAAGAATCGCGGCATCGTGTATCTGACGCTCTGCCACAATGGCGACAATGATATCTGTGACTCCGCCAAGGGCAACAACACCCATGGAGGGGTGAGTGCCTTCGGCGCGGAGGTAATCCGCGAGATGAACCGTCTGGGTATCCTCGTGGATATGAGCCATGCGGGCGAGAAGAGCTTCTACGACGCCCTCAATATCAGCACGGTGCCCATCGTGTGCAGCCACTCGTCGGCACGCGCGCTCTGCGACCATCCCCGTAACCTGACGGACGATCAGATGCGGGCGCTGGCAGCCAAGGGCGGTGTGGCGCAGACCACGATCTATCACGGTTTCCTGCGCTCGCAGGGTGAGGCTACGATCCACGACGTCATTGCTCATCTCGAGCATGCCATCGACATCATGGGCATCGACCATGTGGGACTTGGCACCGATTTCGATGGCGACGGTGGCGTGCGGGGCCTTGCCGACTCCTCCGAGCTCCTGAATTTCACGCGCCAGCTCCTCGCCCGTCGCTATAGCGAACAGGATATCCAGAAGATCTGGGGTGGGAACTTCCTGCGTGTCATGGCGCAAGCGCAAAAGAATTAGAAATTAGGAATTAGAAATTAGAAATGATGATTACTCATAGGCAGGTGTTGAGGATAGTAGTTGTATTCCTCACTTTTTCATTTTCTCACCTTTTGGTCTCCTGCGGCCTTCGACAGGCTCAGGCATCGCAGGGTGAGGGGGCTTCAGCATCACAGGGTACGGAGCCTGAGCATGTCGAAGGGTCATCCGCCGAAGTGCCAGTGTTCAATGCCGACAGTGCTTTCACCTTCTGTCAAGCACAGTGCGACTTCGGCCCCCGCACGATGAACAGCAAGGCCCATGATGCCTGCCTGCGTTGGATGGCGCAGAAGTTCACTGACTATGGTCTGACGATCACCGAACAGCATGCCACGCTCGCGGGCTACGACGGCACACCGCTGCGTAGTACGAACCTCATCGCCAGTTATCGTCCCGAGGCCAAAGACCGTATTCTGCTCTGTGCCCACTGGGACAGCCGTCCTTGGGCGGATAATGATCCAGATCCCGCCAACCATCATACGCCCGTGCTCGCTGCCAACGATGGTGCCAGTGGCGTTGCTGTGATGCTCGAGATCGCCCGTCTCCTATCGTCCTCTCCTAACTTAGGAGGGGTTATGGGTGGTCTGAACGAGGGCCTCGGTGTGGATTTCGTGTGTTTCGATGCCGAAGACTGGGGCGTTCCCCAGTGGAGCGACGCTCCCGACAGAGGCGACTCTTGGGCTCTCGGTGCCCAGTACTGGGCAGCCCACCTCTCCAAGGAGCAGGCGAAGACCTATCGTTATGGCATCCTGCTCGACATGGTGGGAGGCCAGGGTGCGCGCTTCTATCAGGAGCAGATGTCGCTCTACTATGCCCGTAACATCGTCGATAAGGTGTGGCGTGCGGCACAGGTCGTGGGCTTCGGCAGCCTCTTCCCCACGCAGGAGGGCGGAGGCATCACTGACGACCATATCCCCGTAAACCGTGTGGCCAGGATCCCGTGCATCGACATTATCCCCTATTATCCAGATTGTGAGCAGAGCAGTTTCGGTCCCACGTGGCATACCGTCCACGACGACATGGATCATATCGACCGTACGACCCTCCAAGCCGTCGGCCAGACGCTTCTCCAAGTCCTATACTCAGAAATCTAACAGAGGGACGGTTCTTTCGTTGCAACGAAAGAACCGTCCCTCTGTTAGATTTGTCCTGCTTCGACCATAAGTACGACGCGTTCCGTGAGTTTATCCACGCCCTCGGGGTCGTACTCCTTTTTCAGCGAGGCGCCGAATCCCCAGGCAAACACCTGCCAGAATCCTGCGCGGATAGGCCCCATGAAGGCCTTGATCATGTCGTATGACGATGAGTGGCACTCGCGGTCGATGAGTTTGATGAGCAGTTTTCCCTGTGAGTAGGTCAATTTCTTCATCTTGGGCTTATAGGTGCGGTAGATATCGTCCTCCACACGCTTGATATGCTCCTGCTTGGCCTTCTCGTCGGGCAGCATGTCGAGTAGTTCGGTGGTCTCTATGAGCATCTGTCGCGCCTCCTTGGCGATGGGCAGCACCTTCTTCACGTTGGTCACGAGTCGCATGTACTGCTGCGCCTGCTTCCTGTTCTTGAAAGTGAGTGTGGGATACACATAGACGTTGTTCATCTCCATATACTGGATGCTGTCGCCTTCGTGGAGCACCTTTCCCACCTTCACGGTGGGCACGAAAGTGGGGGAGTCCATCTCCGCGAGCGCCTGCTCGGCGGTCATCGGCTGATCCTGCGCTAGCACCTGCTGGCACATGGCCGCGCCCAATATGATCATCAAGAGTTTACACATCTGGGTGCAAAAGTACGCCATATCTCCGTAAATCCCAAATTATTCATTGGAATTTACGGAGAATTAACGGTAATAATCAAGAGTGTTTTGTATCCTTTGCTTATTCATGGCTAATAAAACGTCTCCAATGAGTTAAATAATTTTGTGGAAATATTTGGTGGTTTCATGGGAATTGACTATCTTTGCAGCGATAATAATTGTTTAACCCCAAATTGAATTGCTATGAAAAGAATTCATCTTATTGTGTGTTTGATGGCATTGGCATTTGGAATGGGCATGAATGCTCAGGAGGCTCGGCCATGGGAAAGGTATCTGAATGAAGTGATGACGCAGGAGGACGCAGAGTCGGAAACATGGGAGGAAACCTATGAACTGCTATGTGAACTCGAACAGCATCCCTTAGACATTAACTCAGCGACAAGGGAACAGTTGGAGGAACTTCCATTCCTCTCGGCTCAGCAGGTAGAGGAGTTGGTGGAGTATCTTGATCGCTATGGGGCGATGAGGTCTTTGAATGAACTGCTGATGATCCGCTCGCTCGACTATGGTCAGCGGCGGTTGCTTACCTATTTTACTTATATAGGGGAAGAAGAGTCAGAACAAATCCCCAAAGTGGGAACGATGGCGCGATACGGCCAGCATGAGCTGATTGGTACAGGACGCATCCCCTTCTATGAGCGGAAGGGTGATCAGGAGGGTTATTTGGGTTACCCCTATCGTCACTGGCTGCGCTATCAGTTTAAGTACGGTGAGTGGGTGAAGTTCGGCCTTGTAGGAGCGCAGGATGCTGGCGAACCTTTTTTTGCTCATCAGAATAAATGGGGCTATGATTACTATTCCTTCTACCTGCAACTGCGGAACCTTGGCAGACTGGAGTCCTTATGTCTTGGTAACTATCGCGTCTCGATGGGCATGGGACTGGTGATGAACAGCGAGTTCAGCCTGGGCAAAGTGGCCATCCTACAGAACATGGGACGTTCGGTCAATAGTCTGAGGGCGCATTCTTCCCGTTCCAACAATAGCCTGCGAGGAGTCGCTGCTACGGTGGATCTGGGCAAGGGCGTGAAGATGACAGCTTTCGCCTCCTATCAAGCGATGGATGCAACCCTGAACAAAGACTCTACGGCAGCGACCGTCCTCACCACCAGTTATCACCGCACGGAGACGGAGATGGCCAAGAAAAACAATCTCCATGCTCTGAAGACCGGTGGGAGTCTGAGGTATGTCAACAATGGGATTCGCTTGGGGCTGCATGCTCTCTATGTCCATCTGGACAGGGAGCTGAGGCCTAATACTTCCGCCCTTTATCGTCAGCACTATCCCCAAGGGCAGGATTTCCTGAATGCGAGTCTCGACTACGGTCTTGTCAGGCCTCGTCTGGCACTTAGCGGAGAGACAGCTTTGGATAAGTCTGGACATCTGGCAACGATCAATAGCGCGAGTGTTCGCTTGGGCGACGGCCTGAACATCATGACGTTACAGCGTTTTTACTCGTATGGTTACAGTTCTCTGGATGCCCAGAGTTATAGTGACGGTGGTAGGGTTCAGAACGAAAGCGGCATCTATCTCGGATTTTCGTGGCAACCCTCTCCTTCCTTCCGTCTGGCTGCCTATACCGATTATGCCTATTTCGCGTGGGCCAGATATCAGGTGTCGCAGTCGTCTTACTCCTGGGATAATCTGATGCAAGTTACTTGGCTCCGTCGGAACTGGACTTTTGGGGTGCGTTACCGTTATAGACTTCGTCAGCGTGACAACGAAGACAAGGATGCGCTCACGAATCGTATGGAGCACCGTTGGCGTCTGTGTGCGGAATATGCAGATGATAGTGGTTGGGGCAGTCGTACCCAGTTGGATGGCGGCTATTGTGCATACGGTGAAGGTGAATGGGGAACCATGATCAGCGAAAGCCTGTCCTATACCTATCGGTGGCTGCGACTGAATGGGGGAATAGGCTATTTCCACACGGATAGTTACGACAGTCGCATCTATCTCTATGAGCGGGGACCTCTTTATACGTATTCGATGAGTTCGTTCTATGGCGAGGGTATCCGTTATTGGCTGATGACGAGGGTGAACATAGGCCAGCGCCTGATGCTCACTGCCAAAGTGGGAGTGACGGATTATTTCGACAGAACGACTATCGGTAGCGGCTACCAGCAGGTCAATGCTTCGTCGATGACGGATCTTGATATCCAGGTGAGATGGAAATTCTGACTCCTACAGCAACTGCTGATAGAGGTCATATACTTGTTGGGCGACATCGTGGCCCTGGAAGCGGCGGATATAGTCGCGGCTGCGGCGGATGCGCTCCTCGCGATCCTCGGCGCCCCGGAGCACCTGGCGGACGGCCTGAGCGAAGGCCTGCTCGTCGTCGGGATCGACATAGAGGGAGTCGGGGCCGCCCGCCTCCTCGAGACAGGAGCCCGTGCAGGCCACCACGGGCAGACCGCTGCTGATGGCCTCGATGATGGGAATGCCAAAACCCTCGTAGCGCGAGGGATAGACAAAGGCCTCGGCATGGGCGTAGAGGGAGGGGAGATCGTCGTTGGAGACGTCGTGACGGATCTGGATGCGGTGGCTCAGGCCGTGGGACTCAGCGTAAGCGGCGACGGTGTCGGTATAGGGGGTGTGGCGACCGACGATGACCAAAGTGAGGTCGGAGGGGAGAAGGGGGAGTGCCTTGACGGCCAAAAGGATGTTCTTGCGGGCCTCGATGGAGCCGACGCTTAAGAGGTAGCGGGGGGCACACGGGGGACAGTCCCCCTGTGAGGCTGAGAAACGGGGGGCGCAGGACTGGTAGATGACCGTAATGCGGGAGGGATCGACAAAGGGGGCGTAGTGGAGGATGTCGCGCTTGGTGCACTCGCTGATGGCGATAATATAGTCGGCTTCGCGCACCGTCTGACGGAACTTCCAGGCGTAGATCTTTGTGTCGAGCCAGTGGTAGTACTCGGGGTGGCGCAGGAAGATGAGGTCGTGGATGGTGACCACACTCTTTACACCGCTCTTGGAGATGCCTATGGGCAACTCGCCCGAGAGGCCGTGGTAGAGTTCAATGCCGTCACTGCGCAGGCGGCCGAGGATGCCATGGCTGCGCCAGTAGGCCTTGGAGAGCCCGCCCAGGGGCAGGCGGCGGGGATAGCGCGTACGGATATTGTCACTGCGCACGATCTGGCGCCGCAGATGGCAGATGCCGTGGTCGGGGGCGTAAAGACGCATCTCGAGGGGCAGCGGTGTGAGGTCGTTGATGAGCGTGCGGGCGTAACTGCCCAGGCCTGTGGCGTTGCTGAAGGCGCGCTTGGCGTCGTAACCGATGATCATAGGCGCTTAAAGACTGTTCTGACGAGGACGAAATTCGTGGGTACGGCGATGGCGAGCACGGCGATAGGGGCCAACTCACGGCTGAGACCGAGCCAGAGGAAGAAGTTGAAGAGCACGATGTGCAACAGATAGTTCACCAGATGGGCACCCCCGAAGCCGATACCGTTTCTGGCGGAGGTCTTCTCGTGGAAGGTGAAGTGGGCTGAGAGGTAGTAGTTCATCAGGAAACTGAGCACGTAGCCCACCGTGTAGGCGATGTTGACGTTGATCCAGTGTTGCAGTACCCAGTAGATGGCATAGTGGACTGCTGCCGCCGTGGTGCCCACGATACCGAACCGGATCAGTTCGCCGAATGTCTCATTTTTCCTCATAACGACTGCAAAGGTAGTGAAATTTGCGTAATTCAACGAATAAATGGCTTATTATTTTGTTTTCTCCCATATTTGCTGTAAATTTGCAGGCAAATACAAAAGCGTATGGTACTGTTGAGTTTTGACACGGAAGAGTTTGACGTGCCCCGTGAGCATGGGGTCGATTTCTCACTGGAGGAAGGGATGAAGGTCTCTGTGGAGGGGACGAACCGCATTCTCGACATGTTGCGGGAGAACGAGGTGAAGGCCACATTCTTCTGTACGGGTAACTTCGCCATCCACGCACCAGAGGTGTTGAAGCGCATCATGGAAGAGGGCCACGAGGTGGCCTGCCACGGTGTCGATCACTGGGATCCCAAGGAGACTGACTTTGCTCGCTCGAAGGAGATCGTGGAGAGCATCACGGGACACAAGGTCTATGGCTACCGTCAGCCAAGGATGTTCCCTGTTGATGAGTCGGAGATCAAACGCGTGGGCTATCTATATAATTCTTCGCTGAATCCTGCCTTTATTCCCGGGCGATACATGCACCTGACGGCGCCACGCACCTGGTTTGTGAAGGATGGCGTGCTGCAGATACCTGCCTCGGTGACGCCCTGGGTGAGGTTCCCCCTGTTCTGGTTGTCGCTCCACAACCTGCCATGGACGTGGTATAAGATGTTGGCAAACTGGACGCTGAGGCACGACGGCTACTTCGTGACCTACTTCCACCCCTGGGAGTTCTATGATCTGAAGGAGCATCCCGAGTTCAAGATGCCCTTCATCATCCGCAACCACAGCGGCCGCGAGATGGTGGAACGTCTGGATCGTCTGATCAAGCAATTTAAAAAACACTATTACGAATTTATCACTTTTAAGGACTTCTATGATAAAACTTGCGACAGTATCACCGTGTTATAATGAGGAAGACGTGCTGCGCCACTCCGTGGAGCGGCTCACCGCGCTCTTTGAGCGTATGATAACCGAGAAGCTTATCAGCAGTGACTCGATGATGGTGTTCGTGAACGACGGCAGTCGTGACAAGACCTGGCAGATCATCAAGGAACTCCACGGTGAAAACAAATTCGTGCGCGGTATCAACCTGGCGCGCAATGTGGGTCACCAGAACGCCATTATGGCAGGCATGATGACCGCCAGGGCGTGGGCTGATGCCGTGATTACCATCGATGCCGACCTGCAGGATGATATTGAGTGCATCCCCCAGATGGTGTGCCATTTCGAGCAGGGTAACGACATCGTGTATGGTGTGAAGGTGTCACGAGAGGCCGACCCCCTGATGAAGCGCATGACGGCGCAGGCCTTCTATAAGTTGCAGAGTGTTATGGGGGTGGAGAGCGTGTATAACCATGCCGACTTCCGATTGATGAGCCGACGAGCTCTTGACATGCTGGCTGACTACGGTGAGCGTAACCTCTACCTGCGCGGACTGATCCCCACCATCGGACTGCCCTCGACGACCGTCGATGACGTGATAGGCGAGCGTGAGGCGGGGGTGTCGAAATATACGCTCAGTAAGATGCTCAACCTAGCCCTCAACGGTATTACGGCCTTCAGCGTGAAGCCGATGTATGCCATTTTCACTATAGGAATGCTATTCATCGTGGTAGCCTTCTGTATTGGTATCTATGTGGCCTATTCGCTGATCATGGGTACGGCCGTGCCGGGATGGTCGTCGCTGATCCTCTCCATCTGGCTCGTTGGCGGCGTGATACTCATCTCGATGGGCGTCACTGGCGTCTATATCGGTAAGATATACACAGAGGTGAAGCATCGTCCACTTTATAACATACAAGAGGTATTAGACTAAATAATGGAACGGAATATGAATTATCTCGACAGAAACGAGTTTAACTTTGAACCGAGTCAGAAAGTGGTCGATGCTATCAAGAACTTCGATCCCAAAACCTTGTGTTTCTATACCCGTATCTATGATGAGGGTAAGAAGAGTGTCATCTCCGTCCGCGTGAGCGAGATCTACGGTGTGCCTGAGGAGCAGGTGCTCCTGACCTACGGTGGTGAGGATATGCTGAAGAATGCCATCCACTATTTCCTGATGCTGGGTGACAATAAGAAGATCCTGATCCCCGAGTTCTCGTGGTGGTACTACAACCGTGTGGCCAGTGAGTGTGGCGGCACCTTCGAGATGTATCCCCTGCACGAGCAGGAAGACACCTTCGCCTACGACATCGACGAGGTGATAGAATACACTAACCGCGTGCATCCCCGTATGCTCCTGCTGGCATCGCCCAACAACCCCACGGGTAACGGTCTGACGCCTGAGGAGATCGGCCGTATCATGGAGAATATCCCTGAGGATACGATGGTGCTCATTGATGAGGCCTACGCCAGTTTTATCTCTACGGATACTGCTTATATCGCTCCGTTGGTGAACAAATACAGCAACCTGATCATTTCGCGTACGCTGTCGAAGTTCTACGGACTGCCCGGCCTGCGCTGTGGCTTCGGCTTCATCGGCAAGGGTCACGACCAGTTCCTGAGTTACGTCAACAAGTATCTGGGCTATAACCGCTTCTCTGAGGCTGTGGCATTGGCTGCATTGGACAGCGACGAGCACTACCATCACGTGGCCGATGATATGGAGTGGGGGCGCCAGTTGTATAAGAAGGAACTGGGCTCACTGCCTGGCTTCAAGGTGTATAAGTCTGTGGCAAACTTCATTCTTATCAAGTATCCCCTTGAGATCAAGGAGGCGCTGATGGAGGCGCTGAAGATTCAGGACTACAAGATCAAGTTCATGAGCGACAAGGGTCTGGAGTCTTGCTTGCGCATCACGCTGGGCCGTAAGGAACAGACGCAGACCGTGGTTGATACTATTCTGAAGGTTTATAATGATCATCGATAAATAATGACAGTATGAAAATATCCTTTTCACCCCCATATATTGACGATAGTGTTGTTGAGGAAGTGACCGAATCGTTACGTTCGGGATGGATTACCACTGGACCGAAGGTAAAGGCTCTGGAGGCAGAGATAGCACGGTTGTCGGGTGCTCCTCAAGTGCTGTGTGTCAACTCTTGGACCACAGGGGCTATTATGACATTGCGCTGGCTGGGCATACAGCCGGGTGACGAAGTGATCATCCCTGCTTATACCTATTGTGCTACGGCACTGGCCGTACTTTGGGCAGGGGGTAAGCCTGTGATGGTGGATTCGGGGGAGGACCTAAACATATCGGTTGAAGCCATCCGACGTGCCATTACTCCCCGTACGAAGGCTATCATACCTGTGGATATTGCTGGCTGGCCTTGCGATTACCATGCCATCATGGACTTGGTGCAGGAACCGGAAGTGAAGGCAATGTTCCAGCCTACTTCACCCGTCATGGAGAAGTTGGGGCGTGTTATTGTGATTAACGACTCGGCACACTCTATCGGATCGCGTTATCACAACAAGTTCTCTGGTACTGAAACCGATATTGTTATCTTCTCGCTCCATGCTGTGAAGAATATTACGACGGCTGAAGGTGGTGCCATCTGTCTGAATATGCCAGCCCCCTTCGATAATGAACAGCTGTATGCAGAGTTGCGGATGAAAGCACTGAATTGCCAGACGAAAGATGCTTTTACGAAAAGTAAGGCGGGTGGATGGCGTTATGACATCGTGGGTATGGGTATGAAGGCCAATATGGCGGACGTGAATGCGGCGATCGGACTGGCTCAAATACGTCAATATGACCAGTTGCTGGCTCGACGGAAGAGCATCTTCGAACGATACCATGAGGCCTTCAGCCAACAACCGTGGGCGATAGTCCCCCCATCATTATCGGCAGATCGTGAGAGTTCATATCACATATATGCTTTGCGTATCAAGGATATTACTGAGGATCAGCGCGATGAGATCATTGCAGAGATTTCGAAAAGTGAGGTGGCCGTGAATGTACATTTCATTCCGCTACCCATGCTGACGCTGTTCCGTGATTTGGGCTACGATATTAAGGACTATCCGCAGGCGTACCAGAATTATGCCCACGAGATCACGCTGCCCTGTTATCCGCAGTTGACTGACGAACAGGTGGCATTTGTCATCAAGACCGTCATTGAAGCTTACCAAACCGTTATACGCAAGGCATGAACCACACGCAGAGAATATCGGTAGTCATCAATACCTATAATGCCCGACAGCATTTGGCCAAGGTGTTGGAGTCTGTGAAGGACTTCGACGAGGTGGTGGTGTGCGATATGGAGAGTACCGACGATACGGTGGCGATTGCCGAGCAGTATGGTTGTAAGGTGGTGACCTTCCCCAAGGCCGACCACAAGAGTGCAGAGCCGGCCCGAACGTTTGCCATCCAGTCGGCTTCTAACAAGTGGGTACTGGTAGTTGATGCCGATGAACTGGTGACGCCAGAACTGTGCGAGGTACTCTATAAGAAGATTGCCGACCCAGACTGCCCGGCTGGACTCTATATCCCCCGCCAGAATATGTTCATGGGGATTTTCGTGCGTGACTTTCATTACGACTTCCAACTGCGTTTCTTTATCCGAGAGGGCACAGAGTGGCCACCCTACGTGCATACTTTCCCCAAGGTACAGGGAAGGGTCGAAAAACTAAAGGTTCAGAAAGAGGCCCGTCTTCTGCATCTCATGGATGAAACCATGCATGAATACATGGAAAAGATGAACCTCTATACAGATAATGAGGTGGAGAAGAAGTGGGAAAAAGGCTATGGTCTCGGTGCCTTGTTATGGCGCCCCTTCTGGCGGTTCTTCAAGAACTATGTGTTGGATGGTGGCTATCGTATGGGTATACGAGGACTTATTCGGGCTATGATGGCAGGAGTGTACCAGTATGTATTGGTGGCTAAGATCATAGAGAAGCGCTACCGCGATTGACGAAAGAACGCTGGTCGTGATATTGCTTATAAGGCAGATTATAGTCTAAGTAGAAGAAATTATGCTGGCGCTGGTTGTCGTGTGGAGGTATAACCATGTAATCGCCGTATTTGTTTCGTAGATATTCGTCAGCGTGTTCAACTCCCATCACTTCATGTCCTTCGAACTGTACAGGCTGAGGGGTGCCTAACATCGTCTTGGGAATGACTCCTTTTACACCGTCGTCGTAGTCTAATACGTATTCAGACTTATCATAGTCGTATGCCAGATAGGCGGCACGCAATTGCCGACGTGCCCACTCGTGAGTGAATAGCCTTTGTATGAGCAATATGGGCCATGCACTTGGACCGTGACCATGCTTATAAGGATTGCGATGGAGAAAATATAGCAGTTTGTCACAGGCTTTATAGCGGGCGACGGCCAGACGGCGGGCTAATATAGATATGGGCGCTCCGTCAATGGGGAAGACATCAATATAGATACCGGCAACATAATCGCTATGCTCGCGCTCAATCAGAGTGGTGCTGCTATCAACGATCTTGCCGAATCCGCCAGGGAAAGTCTCGCTCGTCTCTATGCACAGGGCTTCCAGCGGCTGGGGCAGCCATTCTCGGGCATGGGCCATGAAACGGTCGTAGTCAGGACGGGGCATACAGATGTCCATATCGTCGTCCCAGGGGATGAATCCTTTGTGACGAACGGCTCCCAACATGGTGCCGGCCCAGCAGTAGTATCTGATGTCGTGCGCCTGACAAACACGGTCTACAGACAGAAGGATCTGCAGAATATGCTGATGGAGTGTTTCTATATCGTATGATGCCATATTTTTTGTGCCAAAGGTAGTACAAAAAAGCGAATACGCAAAATATATTGCCTAAAATTTGCAGAATCGCCATTAAATTGCTACTTTTGCAGCATGAAGATTTTCCATGTCGTATCGAATAAGGAGTGGGGCGGGGGCGAACAATATGTCTATGACCTGAGTCAGCACCAACAGGCAGATGGTATTGAAATCACCATTTTCTGTAAGCCTGTTGAGGCTATCATACAGAAATTCAAGGAGGCAGGAATGAAGGTGTTGCCGTTGACCTTAGGTGGGGCCCTTGACGTGAAGAGTGCTTGGCAGATGGCAAAGGTGATCAACAGTGTTGGTCCTTGTACTATCCATGCCCATAACTTCAAGGATGCCTTTACCGCCTGTTATGCCCGTTGCCTGTCTTCTAACAAGCAGATACGTGTGGTCATGTGCCGTCACCTCACCCGCAGGGGTAAGAACACGTTGCTCTATCGTTGGCTCTACCGTCATCTGGATCGTCTGATCTTCGATTCTGAATTGTCGAAGTCGGAGTTTCTCAGTACCAATCCCACCATCGACGCAGCCAAATTGGGTATTGTTCATACGAGTATCGTAGTGCCCGAGACGGTGAACGTAACCGACATCAGAAACATATTTCATATTCCTGATGATTGTGTTGTTGGCATGTTCCATGGCCGTTTGGATCCAGAGAAGGGACTTGATGTCTTGTTGGATGCTGTTGCTCTCGTCAAGGAGCGTTCCTTCCGTCTGGTGTTGGTTGGACGTGGTAACGAGGAATATACCGCCCATCTGAAACAAGTCGTTGTAGAAAAGGGACTCTCAGAAAAGGTGATTTTTGCAGGTTTCGTTCATCCCGTGCTACCATACGTCGCTGCTGCCGACTTCGGCATTCTGGCCTCTACCGTCCAGGAGGGTTGTCCGCTCTCGCCACAGGAATATATGTCGCAGGGTCATCCTGTCATTGTAACCAACAATGGTGGGCAGCGTGAGTATGTAGTGCAGGAGCAGAATGGTCTGTTGGTGCCTCCTGGTGACGCCCAGGCTCTTGCTGAGGCCATCGCCCGTCTCGTCGATGATATAGCCCTGCGTCAGCGCTTAGGTCAGCAGGCGAAGGAAGATTTCCAAAGCCTGTTGAGTTATGATCATTTTTATAGTAAGATACGTACCTTGTATGAAATGAGGAATGAATAAACTGTTCTATTATCTTGTCTATGGATTGTGGTACGCTGCCTCGCTGTTGCCCCTGCGTGTACACTACTGGTTAAGCGACATATTATTCGTACTCATCTTCTATTTGCTGCGCTACCGCCGTCGTACGGTGTGGCTGAACATCGTCACCTCCTTTCCTGAACTTGAGCCCGAAGAGCATAAGACTATAGAACGGCGCTTTTATCGCTGGTTCTGCGACTATCTGGTTGAGACCGTCAAACTGAGGACCATTGATCCTGAACAGATGAAGCGACGGATGGTGTTCAAAGGTTTAGAGTTGATCGACCAGTGTTTGGCTGAGGGACAGTCGTGCGCCCTCTATTTGGGACATTACTGCAATTGGGAGTGGATCACGTCGTTGCCCTTCTGGATGTCGGATCAGGCACAATGTGGGCAGATCTATCATCCGTTGGAGAACAAGGAGTTCGACCGGCTGTTCCTTGATACGCGTCAGCGCTTTGGTGCCGTATGCATTCCCATGAGTGACACGTTGCGCCGCATTCTGGACTATAAGCGGCAGGGTCGGCTGACGGTTGTTGGCTATATTGCTGACCAAGCTCCATTCTGGTGGAACATCCATCACTGGTGCCCATTCCTCCATCACGACACAGCGGTACTCTCAGGTACTGAGCGTATTGCTCGCAAACTGAACCAAGCAGTCTTCTATGTGGATGTACACCGTGTTAAGCGAGGTTACTACGAGGCGGAAATCAAACTGATGACACGTCATCCGCAGGAAATGGAAGAGTTTAAACTGACCGATATGTATTTTGAATTACTGGAGACGAGCATCCGCCGCCAGCCAGAGTGCTATCTGTGGACTCATGACCGTTGGAAGCGTACGCATGAACGCTTCGACCGCCGTTTCGAAGTGATTGACGGAAAAGTTCACGAAAAGAAATCCTAAGGTTGTAGCCGGTCTTCTGTCATCCGTTCCATATATTGTTGGATGATGGCTTTCAACTCACGTGCCATGATGGTTTGTTCCGGAACGGTTCCAAGCAGGTTGTGCTTCATCAGACGGTCGTCCAATGAATAGATCGCACGGGCTTTCTCACCATCGAACTGCAGCACATAGCCATATTTCACATACTGGTAGATGCCGTTGAGGTAATTGACGGCCCAAGTCTCCTCGGCAGGTGTTGATAATAGATCAACACCAAAAGAAAGATATGGCTTGTCGTACCCCAGATGCTCAAGGATGGTTGGCATGATATCGGTCTGTTGGGCAATGGCATCAACCATGCCGCTACCCATCTCACCACTAGGGTCGTAGAAGATCACAGGGGAGCAGAAACCGCCGATGTCAGTGCGATACTCCTCATAGGCAGTCATGTTTGTATGGTCACTGGTGATGGCGAAGATCGTATTCTCAAACCACGGCTGTTTGCGGGCAGTGGCGAAGAAGTGTTGCAGAGCCATGTCGGTATAACGTATGACCTTATAGATAGGCATATCGGGGTTTTCCTCCCTGAACACGTCTTTATAAGGCTTTGGTACGCGGAAGGGGTGATGACTCGACAGGGTAAAGAGGGCAGTCATAAATGGTTGATGCATCTCTGTCATCTTCTGGCAGAAGTACTGCATGAAAGGCTCATCACTGATACCCCACCAACCGTCGAAGTCTTCATCACCATGGGTGCGGGAATCAGCCTTGAAGTCTTCACGGCCAAAATACTTCTGGAATTTTGTCGCTCTGGCAAAGGCCATGAATCCCATAGAGCCGCGTTCTGCGCCATGGAAGAAGGCGGTCTCATAACCTTTCCCGTTCAGACAGTCGGCAATGCCTGAGACTGAATTGGTGGAATAGGGCGACAGGAAGAAAGGCTCCACAAACATGGGAATAGACGACAGGATGCTCGGCATTCCGTCTATCGATTTCCGTCCGTTACAATAGGAATGGGTATAGGTCAGGGCACCATGGGCAATCAGGGAATCAGTAAATGGCGTGAAGCCTTTGTAACCAGGAATGTGGTGGTTATATGCACCTATATATTCCCTTCCGAAACTCTCGATGATAATGACCACGACATTTTTTTTCTGGAACTCATGACGGGGCTGGGGCTGGTGTACGGGATTGAAGACTCTCGTCATTTCCTGTTCACTCTTATAGAAGCTGGGCACCACAAAAATGTTTTTGCCAAGGGTACGTATCATGGCAAAAGGTGTGTTGAGCACCAGTCCGGTCTCCATTGGCCGGTCACAATAGTTATTGGCGTTGGAGATGGTAATGGGACGAATATCACGCGTCCAGCCGCCACGTATGCCGGCCACATAGAATGGAGCAAAGGCTGCAAGCGATAAAAGGGATACGATGGCATACTGTTTCCAATTAAGCTGATGGTAGTGGAGTCTGGGCAAATAGTAAAGGCGGTATAAACACCATGCAATGAATGCTGTCAGCAGAAAGAAATACCAGTGATTGACAGTTTCCTGGGCAAAGATCTCTCCTAGGTTGGTCTCGTTCTGGAATTCGTTGAAGACAGTGGTTGTAGTACGCCGTAAAGTGTATTGGAAATACACCGAATCACAGAGATTGACGATCAGCATGAGGGTATTGACCACGACAAAGATCCAACGGCACACTTTGTGATATATCGGATTCTCCTTACGGCTGAAAGGTAGAAGCATGAGCACAACCCAAAGGACGTTGGTATAAAGAATGGCCGATGTGTCGAACATGAGGCCGCCCCTTAGCATCTCCAGGAAGTGTGGCAGGGTCAGGTTGTCGGCAAACAGGCTGTAGTTCTCTGCCAGGAAAGCCATACGCGCTATGAAATAGACAACGTATGCTAATAGCAGATTGTAGAGTACGGCTGCTAACGGTTGCAGGAGGGACCAATATTTGTTCTTCATAAACTATTCTGTTCCTAAATGTTTCAAATCTATGGCTGCTGTTTGTAGGATTGCTTTTCCCTTACGGATAAGCAACTCGCTGTTACTGCTCTTATTGACGATGATTCGGTTGGCGTTCAGGTCATACACGGCGAATCCCGTACTATCCTTCATTGTGATGCCGTTGTTATAGGTATGTATGGCGAACGGGTATTGATAGGTTTTGCTCATGATGTCGCGACTAAAGCGGAATTCGTCATGAGTCATGCCCAATTGTCCGAGCAGGGTGGCAGGAAGGTCTGTCTGGTTGCATATCTGTTCAATGCGTCGTGGAGACTTGATGGCTCCTCCTAACCAGAGCATTGGCACGTGGTCGTGCAGTTCGTGTTCTTCACCGACGCCCAGGTATGAAAAACCATGGTCTGGCAGCAGGATAATCAACAGGTCATCCCATTGTGGCGTTTGTTTTATATTGTCAATGAAGGTGCCAATACACTCGTCCAGATAGTTGAATGCATTAAGGACCTCATCGTCTAGGCGGTGTGTGGGTACATCCCAGGGCTCGTGGCTGCTCAGTGTTGAATAGCCGATGAGAAATGGTTTCTGCTGCTGTCTTGTCATGTCACTCAGGGTGGCGAATGTGATATCGTCGCGTACACCCCATTCCGAGGTGTTCTGTTCTTTGCGGGAGTAGTCTTTCATCCAGTGCAGTTGCTCAAAACCTGTTGATATCAGGTAGCTTCGCATATTGGTGAAGTTGATATCACCGCCATAGAGGTAGGTGGTTTGGTAGCCCTCCTGTCTGAGTGACTGGGCAATGCTGGGTAGCAGATGAGTTTTCTCAGGCATTTTCATCACCGAGGAGCGTGGGAACGAGGGATAGCCGCTCCATGTGCAGAGCGTACCACGATCCGTACGATAGGAGTTGGCGTAGAAATTGGCAAAGTAGATGCCCTCCTTCGTCAGTTGGTTTAAGTGGGGCATGATATCGGAACGTCTGCCAATATCCTCAGTGAAGATGCCTCCACAACTTTCCAACAGGATAACGATGATGTTAGGACGCTGTGTTTTCAACAGGGTGTCAGGCTCTGTGCTGTCTGTAAAATAGAGATCCTTCATAAGTCGGGCGCGTTCTGGTTCCTCCATAAAGGTGTAGTCGGGCACGTCGTTGGCAGTTTTCTCCAACGATGCCAGAAAACTGAAGAAGGGGTTCACGGCAGAATGATTCAGGAACTGGTTTTGCGAGTAATACACCTGTCCGATGTTCGTTGTCGATTCTCCCATTCCACCACGGATGCCAATGATGATAAGTGGAATGGCTAGCAGACATACCATGGTGGAAACGAAACGATGATGTACGGTTGGGGTTCTTAAAGGGATCTGCCAATAACCCTTGGTAAAGAATGCTGCCAACAGGATGATAGCTAATAGACGTAATAGGATATAGCCGGTAGATACACTGGCCATGGCCTCAGTGGGTGTTTCGAGATACTGCAGAAAGGACGCGTCGAGTTTGAACCCCCAGAATCCATAAAGGCTGGTGTCGGCCACAAAAGCCAGTGCAAAGGTGATGGAGATCACCAGACTGTAGGGACGGAGGATCCTGCGGAATAGTCGCTCTTGAGGATACCAAATGCTGACTGCCATGCAGAGGAAAGGAATGTCGATGATGTAAAGCGCCGTGCTGAGGTCGAGCGACAAACCATGTCTGATAACCTCAACGATGTCTGTCAGTGCAAATGGATGTTCCCCACCATTGATGATCATGAAGGCGACCTTTGCCATGATGAACACCACCACCGTCCATAAGAACGTTTTTGCTAGATAGATCACCCTTCCTTTCATCACTACACTTTCTCCAATTAATGTTGCACTAGTTGAGCCTATGGCCAACGGTATAGGCGATGTTGACGTTGATCCAGTGCTGCAGCACCCAGTAGATGGCATAATGGATGGCCACAGTTGTAATGCCCACAACACCTAATCTAATCGGTTCTCCCAGAGTTCCTTTCTTCTGCATAGCGAGTGCAAAGATAGTCAAAAAAGAAAATATTAACGTATAAAAATCTTATTATTTTTATTTTGCAGCATGTAGCGGCAGTCAACAATGGTCTTGGTCGTACGCTCTTTAACGTCACAAAACTCTGGCCAGGCGGTGGTAATGACGAGGGAGTCAGCAACCTTCAGTAATTCATCGTAAGATGCGGCGAAATGGATATTATGATTATAATACTGCATGAATTCCTTAATGGCCACAGGATCATAACCATAGATGTTTTCATAGCCCTTACTTTTTAGAGCACGGATGATCTTGGCACTTGGAGTATCACGCACGTCGTCGCTTCCTGGCTTGAATGAAAGGCCGAGGATACCAATAACTTGCTGTTTGTTGTCACCTATGGCTCGAATGATTTTATCGGCCATAAATTCGGGCATCTGGTCATTGATTGTGATGACATTCTTTAATATCTGTGCATCAAAACCAGCCATCTTGGCCATGGCGTATATAGCATTGGTATCCTTAGGCAGACAGTAACCTCCATAACCACAGCCAGGATAGACATAACTGGCCATTGTGGCGCCTCCCCAGCGCTTGTCCATATGGAGGATGCGGAAGGCCTCGGCTACGTCAATACCACCGATAGCGTCAGCCACGATGCTCATTTCGTTGCTATAACTGATAAGGGTTGCCAAAAGTGTGTTCGACAAATACTTGATGAACTCGCCAGTGTTGAGTGACACACAATAGACGGGCTCCTTGACGGTGGCATAAATCTTGCGAAGTACCTCAGCCGAGCGTTCGTCACTGACACCCAACACAATGCGGTCGGCATCCATAAAGTCGTCCCAGCAGTGCCCTTCACGCAGGAATTCGGGATTATTTGCTACACCAAGATCCTGCCCAACTTTTATGCCTTTTCTCTCGAGATAAGGAATAATTTTCTGCAAGGTAGTCGATGGCGGTATGGTGCTTTTAACTACCAATACCTTGAACGGTGAGCCAGATGGTAGTGACTCCAGTGTCTGGTCAATGGCCGAGAAGATGAATGTGAGGTCTGCCTGTCCATTTTTGCCATAGGGGGTTCCTACGCAATAATAAACACTGTCGCTCTCGCTGATGGCTTGTGCCAACTGATCTGTTTCGATGGGAGAAAAGTTTTTCCCGAGGTGTCTTGTCAAAGCTTCATCGAGCCCGGGTTCCATAAAAGGCAATTCCCCGCCTTTTATGGTGCTTAGACGCTCTTCATTAACCTCTACACCATATACTTTGTGTCCGTATTCTGAGAATCCGAGACTGGTTGTAAGTCCAACAAAACCGAGACCAAATACTGTTATAGTCATAGTCTGTCTATTTTGCTGTCAAAAACATTTCCTTTGTGATTACCACTTGTATTCACCTTCATCGCTCTCTTTAAGGTATTGCAAGAAGCGGCTGACACCCTCTTCCACATAGATGGTGGGGTTGTAGTCCAGAATGCAGCGTGCTTTGTCAATGTTGGGGCAGCGACGCTGTGGGTTATTGGTCAGATATTCCTTGTCTTCAGACATTGTGTATTTCACTTGCCCGGTATAGCCGAATATTTCTCGTCCGGCCTTGACGTAGATGTCAGCGAGTTGGGTGATGCTGATTTCTGGTTTTTCGATGCCGATGTTGAAATAGTTGTATTGTCCGTGGAGTAGAATTTTTAGATATCCGCAGATAGAATCTGCGATGTAGCAGAAGGTTCTTGTGGGTGAACCGTTGGAGAGAATCTCGATGTCGCGGTTCTGTATGATGGCCAGAGCAAAGTCTGCAGGCACACGCTTGTCGCCAATGCGCATGCCGGGACCATAGTTATTGAACGGACGGGCCACACCGATGGGCAAATTATACTTTTGTGCAAAGAGCATGCACATTGTTTCGCCAAAGCGCTTCGATTCATCATAGCAGGCACGGGGACCAGTGGCACAGACATTACCGTTGTAGTCCTCAGATGTCGGTACGTGAGAGGAATCGGGGTCGCCATAGAGTTCACTCGACGAGTAGAAGAGAAAGCCGCGAATGGGGCGTTCGCAATAAAAGTCGAGCAGTGAGCGCAATCCCCATATGTTAGCGTCAAGGGTCTCAATAGGGTATTTGCGGTAGAACATGGGTGAGGCAATAGAGGCCATGTGGATAATGAAGTCAGCCTTTTCTGCCCCATTGATACTCTCAATCTTGTCCTTGATGATGTCAAACTTCTGGATATCGAAAACAGGATCCTTCTCTAATTTCTTGATCCATTCAGGATAGCCCAACATGAAATTATCAAGGCCTATTACTTTCTTGATACCCAATTCCTTGGCCTCCTGTTTGAAGAATTGCATGAAGTAAAAACCAAGGAATCCTCCACAACCGGTAATAAGAATGGTAGAATCCTTGAATTTGGTACGCTCCTGGGCATTGAGCCCAGCTAGTGTGTGTTTGATGTCACTCGATAGAATATTCATTTTGTTTTTTTATTTTTATTTCTTACCTCTGGATGGTAGTCGCGGTATGGATGCTCGAGGTCGAGAATGTGAAAATTGTGCTGTCGTTGGTGATCACCGTTGGGAATCTTCATGTAGTCCCCATAGATTTGGGTGAGGTAGCGATCATAGTCCTTGATTCCCATGAGTGTAGTACCCTCGAACTGGATGGGAGCAAACGTGGCGTGTACCGACTTTGGCATGATTCCGTGCATGCCTTCGGAGTAATCGTTGACTAGTGTTGCGGAATCATAGTCGAACTTTGTTAGCAATTGTCGTATCTTCTGCTGCAGGTTTCCCATGGTCGTGAGCCGCCGTGTAAGAAGTGGTATCCATGACGAAATACCGTGTCCATGTTTGTAAGGGTCACGATGAATCCAGTAGAGTGCTTGGTAGAGAAGACGATAGCGACCACAGTGGACGAGGCGTACCAGCCGATTGACGGGTACGGCATCCAAGGGGAATACATCGACATAGATGCCCCCCAGATAACTTAGGTGTAGCCTTTCGATGAGTGTAGTGGAAGCATCCTGTACCTTGCCGAATGGCAGGGGGTAGCAGGGGTCGTTCTCTGTGCAGACGAACTCATAGGGCTCAGGCAACCACTCTCTGCTGTGCGCGATAAAGCGTTCATAGTCAGGGCGCGGCATACAAATGTCCATATCGTCGTCCCAGGGAATGAAGCCTCCGTGGCGCACGGCTCCCAGCAGACTGCCGTTGAAGATACCATAGCGCAATTGATGCTCCCGGCAGGTTTTGTCGAGGGCTTCCATGATTCGAAGCATCCGTAGTTGTAGTGTTCTTATTTCGTAAGTCGCCATGGTGCTTGGTTTTCATCCCACATTTTGTTCAGTAGATCGCGATCTCGGGCGGTGTCCATGCACTGCCAGAAACCTTCGTGTCGATAGGTCTTCAGTTGTCCCTCTGTGACTAAGCGCTCCAGCGGCTCTGCCTCAAAGGCTGTCAGGTCGTTTTCTATATAGTCGAACACCTTAGGACTGAGTACGAAGAAACCACCGTTAATCCATCCTTGGTTCACTTGGGGCTTCTCCTTGAAGGAAAGGACAAAGTCTTCGTCATCAATCTGTATCTCGCCGAAACGAGCGGTAGGATGTACAGCGGTTACCATTGCTAAGCAATTTGCCTGACGATAGTGGCTTACTAACTTGTTAATATTCACATCACTAACAGCATCGCCGTATGTCATCATGAAGTCTTCCTGGCCGATAATATTTTTAAGTCTGAGTACGCGTCCACCAGTCAGTGAGGCAGTTCCGGTATCGACAAGTGTCACCCGCCAGTCACGGGCAAATTCATTAATAAACTGAATTGAGCCGTTGCTCAGGTTGATGGTGAAGTCGTTATTCAGGGCATAATATTGTAGGAAATAGTTTTTGATGACATCGCCCTTATAGCCTAATGCCACAATAAAGTCTTTGTAGCCGTAGTGGGCATAATGGTTCATAATGTGCCATAAGATAGGCTTTCCGCCAATCTCAACCATTGGTTTGGGAATGAGTTTTGTATATTCAGATAAACGGGTGCCTACACCTCCGGCTAATATTACAGTTTTCATAGGCTATTGATGAGTTTACAGATAAATTGTATGTTATTATCGGTTAGTTCTGGGTGCATCGGGATGGAGATAATGCGACTGTAGATCTCATCCGTGACAGGCAGCGAGTAGTCTGCCTTGAAGTAGGTCAGCCTGTGGTTGGGGGGATACTGTATGCCATATTGTATATCGTTCTCTTTGAAAAGTTGGGTAAGTTTTTCACGTTTACCGTTCAGTATCTGCAAGGGGAAAATATGTGGTACGATGTTGTGAACATAGTCCATGGGGATGAGTTGCACATCAGGATTATTATACAACAACTCGGTGTAGTGCAAGGCTATCTCGCGTCGTCTGGGTGCAAATTCTTTTTCAAAGCGTGACAACTGTACGCGTCCTATAGCCGCAAAGATGTTGCTCATATGGTAGCGGTAGCCTTGCTCAGTGACGTCGAATGTCCAACTCCGCAGTCCTGCATAGCGTTTCTCGGAATCTTTTTCGACACCTAGCAGACGAGCATCCCTGACCTTCTGTGTCACCTCTTCGTCAGCAGTGAATATGGCGCCGCCCTCGCCAGCGGTGATGTTCTTAATACCATCGAACGAAAAACAGACCACGTCGCCAGTGGAACCAACCTTCTGCCCATCGACACTACAACCAAAACTGTGTGCTGCATCCTCCACGAGCCGTAGTCCGTGCATTTGTGCAAAATCCTGATAGGCTTTCTGTTGTATGCAGTTGCTTCCATAATAAACGGGCATCATGGCTGTAGTACGTGGTGTAATGCGTTGCTCAGCATCCTTGAGGTCGAGGGTCAGCGTGACGGGATCTATGTCACAACTCACGGGATGACAGCCTGCACCAGTGATGGCCTGATAGGAAGCCACAAACGTAAAACTGGGCACTAGCACATCGTCACCGGGTTTCGTGACAGCCTGAACGGCTAGATGGAGTGCTGCCGTGCCGCTATTGACACAGATGCAGTGACGGCCTCCGCCGATGTAATCTTCCAGTTCATGCTCAAACTGGCCTACCACCTCGCCCATACCCAAATAGCCAATGTCCTCAACAACATGTGCGACAGCCGCTGATTCGGCTTTGCCTACTACTGATTTGGATAGTCTTATCATTTTCAGCATTGTTTCTTTGATGTCTGGGGCAAAGGTACATAAAAATATCCATAGAAGAAGTTTTTTTGTACATTTTTTGTCTTTCCTTCCTTATTCTTATCTTTTTTTCATGACTTTCCGCTATTAGTAAACAAGGAAATCTGAGTTTATTCTTCTGCATAACGAGTTCATAAATAGTCAAAAAAGAGAAAAAATGACATACTATTTTGTTTTTTCCCACATTTGCCGTAATTTTGCAGGCAAAAATAAAAGCGTATGACCCTATTGAGTAATGACATGGAGGAATTCGACGTGCCCCGTGAGCATGGTGTTGATTTCTCACTGGAAGAGGGAATGAAGGTACCCGTCGAGGGGATAAACCGTATTCTCGATTTGCTGAAGAAGAACGAGATGGCCTGCTACAGCGTGGATCACTGGGAACCGAAGGAGACTGACTTCGCCCGTTCGAAGGAGATCGTAGAGAACATGACGAGGTGTAGGGTTTATAGCTATCTCTATAACTCGTCACTGATCTTGTCTATCTGGCTTGTTGGCGGTGTGATCCTGATCTACATGGGTGTCACAGGCGTCTATATTGCTATGATCTATACCGAGGTGAAGCACCGTCCGCTATATAATATTCAAAATATATTAGATTAGGGGCTTATGCAACGTTACCGACAGACTGTAGTCTTTCTGCTGAGTGTCCATTTACTGAGCTTGGCTTTCCTGACGATGTTCCGAGGGGTGGAATACGTGGTCTTGCACGGTACGATGTCGGCGACGCAGTCTGAGACATCGGCCTTGGGTGCTTTCCTCCGGGGGGTATGGTTCGACAATGTCGTGGGATGCTATATCCTGTTGCTGCCGTTGATGGTCGCGTTAGTGGTTGCCTGTCTGAACAGGTTCGGTAATGGTTGGCGGAAGTTGGTTGTTTGGTGGATGGTTATCTTTTACGTCATCGTGTTCGCCATCTCAGCCTCGAATATTCCCTATTACGCCTATTTCGCTAAGAATATCAACTCGTCGGTCTTCAACTGGTTCGGCTATGCTAATACCACAGCTGGCATGGTGGTGGGAGAATCGATGTATTGGACGTATATCGTCTTGTTCCTGGTGGCCACTTTGGTATATGTAGGGGCAATGATCATGCTCCGTCGATTTTTTGACAGGAGGATAGGTCGTGCGGAGGTGGAGCCGCTGACAGCGAAGCCCGTCCTTAAACGCTTGGTCCTGACACTCTGTCTGGGCGGGTTATGCGCCTTTGGTATCCGTGGGCGCGTGGGGTATAATCCCATCAAGATCAGTGAGGCCTATTATTGTCAGGATCCCTTCCTGAATCAGTTGGGTATCGCGCCTGCCTTTAACCTGCTTACGAGTTGGTTGGACGATATGCGTCCTGAGAACCAGGAATTGCATCTGATGGACTATGATGAGGCCATTACCTATGTGAGAAACAGTTTGCGTATCACGGGAGAGGTGGATTCCGCCTGTGTGTTGAAACGCCGCATTGCCCCTGACTCCGTGCAGCGCAGGCCAAACATTGTCGTGATCCTCATGGAGTCGATGTCGGGGGCGTTCCTCCATTCCTTAGGCCAGCAGGCTCATGTGACACCTACGCTCGACAGTCTTTATCAGTGCTCGTGGGCCTTCACACGCTTCTATTCCGCTGGCATCCATACGAATCATGGAATCACGGCCTCGCTCTATTCTTTCCCTGCCATGATGAAGCGTAACCTCATGAAGGGTACGGTAACACACCATCGTCACGGACTGCCTACAGTACTGAAGGATCTGGGCTATTACAATATGTTCTTCATGACCCACGAGTCGCAGTATGACAATATGAATGCCTTCCTGCGCACCAATGGCTACGATGCCGTCTATGCACAGGAGGACTATCCCATCAGAGAACGTGTGAATGCTTTCGGCGTGAGCGACCATTTTCTGTTTGACTTTTGCTTGCAACGCATAGATGATGCAACCCGGAAAGGACAGCCCTGGATGGCCACGTTGCTGACGGTGAGTAACCACCCGCCCTATATCATCCCTGACTGGTTCAAACCGCAGTCCGAGGATGAGGAACTGCAGATCGTGGAATATTCCGATTGGTGTATCAGGGACTTTTTAGCAAAGGCGCGTCTCCAGCCTTGGTATGACAATACGCTTTTTGTGATTATGGCCGATCATGGGAAAATCGTAGGGTATGTAGATTCCGAACTGCCAGAGTCGTATAACCACGTCCCATTGCTGATCTTCGGCCCCGGTGTCGAACCTCGGGTGACAGATGAGTTGGCTGCGCAGATTGATGTGATGCCCACCGTCTTAGGACTAATGGGCGTGGGTTATGATTTCGAGGGCTTTGGCATCAACCTGTTGACAAGCCATCGTGACATGGTGTTCTATACGGCCGACGATCAGGTGGTGGCTCGTGACGGGAAGCGCCGTTTTTTAGGTGTTCCTGCGACGGGACAGTGTTTCTATGAAGGGGCCTCAGCCTATGACTGTCGCGACCTGCAGCAATATGTCTATGCCATGATACAGACAGCAGAGTTCATCATGCGCCGTGCCCATGACGAGTAGCCTTTAGGGTTCAGACTTGCTGAACTTATACACCTGCATGTCGCGTTTCCCTAAATCATAGTAAGGCTCTAGTTGATAGCCTTCGTGCTGGAATTCAGGGAAGTTACGCTCCGCATCTTCTTTACTGATGAGCAGGAAACCCTTATCAGGTTTTTGTAAATAGAAGTTCTCGATGCGGTTCTTGAGGTAGAAGTTGATTTCGAAGAAATGCACAGGATCTCCTGCTGCTTTAACCCCTTCTTCAATGTACTCATAAAGCGTTCCCTTGCTGGCTGGTACCTGACGATCCAGTTCTAAGGCAACGGTTTTGACGGATTTGGTATTCAATACGGTGGGTGTGATGACGGCATCCAATGAGAAGTAGAGACCAAAAGTCAGTAGCAGTACGCTCCAGATATTTTTTGGTAGGCGCAGGAACCATAGTAGTCCCAGTATTAATGGCATGGCAATGACCGCCCATTGCAGGGGATGGCCGATCTGCTCCAAGGCGTTCAGCATGAGCACATTCTGGGCGGCATGACGCCCAGTACCGAAAAAGCTTTCCGGGATGAGATCTCCTTTTACTACGAGGAAGCATACGAAAAGCAAAATACCAAGTACGGCCAGTATTCCACCGAAGATCTTGATGACGGTTTTCTTATACTCCTCGAGCCATTGGACATAGAGTGTGATAAAATAGGCAATGAAGGGGTAAATGGGCATGAGATAAACGGAGCGCTTGCTTTGCGGAATACAATAGAAGACGAAAATGACGACGATGGCCGTCAGGGAGAAGAGATCGACATCACGCATCCGTTGTATTCCCAGTGTCAGTCGTTTCCACCATCCCAAAAGAATAGGGCGGCGATAGTGGAGAAAGAACATGGAGATAACTAAAAGAAGCGTCCAAGGCACATAGCCGGCAATTACTGTCACGAAATTATAGTACCAGGGTTCCACACAAGAGTTATAACTCATGGTGTTGGTCATACGTCCGATGTTCTCCTCGTACATCAGGTCGAGGAACTCCTGTCCACCCTGTTGCCAGGCAAAGGAAAACCATATGGCATAGGGGATCAGTGAGAGCAATGCCCATGCCAGTAATAGAAAAACAGCCTTCAGGAAATTGACACCTCGCAGCAACATAAATCCCCCGATGACGATACATGGGATAATGGTGCCTACGGGGCCTTTGGTAAGTGTACCCATTCCCATCAGTAAGATGGCTAGATATGGGATACCTTTCATGCCATGCTCATACCATCGGTATAAAAGATATAGCGCACCTACGGTGAGGGCTGTCAGCACCATGTCCACCCTACAATTTGCTCCTGCCCTGTGTAGTTCGAAACTGGTGAAGGCAATCAGTGCCGTTAATACGGCGATGCGGGTGTTCCTTCGCTTCTCATAGAAACAGAAACCACATACAGTCATAAGGATAAGGGCAATGGCGGAGGGGATGCGTGATGTGGCCTCTGTCACCGTTCCCAACACGGCAGACACAAGTGCGACGCACCAATGGAAGAACGGTGGCTTGTAGGCCATCTCACCTCCGTTGTTGCGGGGTAGCGTCCAGTTGTCGGTAACTAACATGGAGTATGACACGATTGACTCACGGGGCTCGCCCTTGGTGTGATATTCGGTCATCCCGAGGAAGGGGAACAGTGTGATACAGCAGATGATGAGCAGAACCCAGAAAACGTGGTTGTTGAGTACAGTCTTCATGTTATCTTTTTTTTTATTCTCCATTTTCGATAGGCAAAGTTACGAAAAAAAGTCAATATAAGCACCAATTTTTATAACATTAACAAAGTAAAGCCCCTGTTATTGGGAGTAATCCCCTACAGGGGGTCATTATATCAATGAGGAATTAAAGTTCTAAAGTAAATTTTATTTTACGTTTAATTTTATAATGTTCCCAAAAACGAGCCCTGCGTTCCATCAAAATCCGTTCACATTCGTCTGCATCGAAGTTTCGTAATCGGGCATATTCACGAACGATGATGGAAAGGAAGCGCTTAGGCCCCCATAGACGGACAAAGTTTGAACAACCTTGTTTCATTCCCACTTTTCCGAAATACATGCGATTGATATCGACGAGAGAGAAGTGATAACCATCGGCAAGCTTTTCCCAAAGGATATTACCTGGAGAGAAATCTTGGTGTAGGATTCCTGCCTCATGCATCCGAGCCGTCATCTGTGCCAAAGCTAAAGCCAAGTTTTCGTAGGTACCTCTGGGAGCATCACCTAATTCATATAGACAATGCGAATAGGGGCATTTTTCGCTAATCAGGTACGATTCGCGCAATAATCCCATGTTTCGATGTTCGATATAAGCCATTGTTATAGGTGTCTCAATCCCTTCTATGAGTAGTCGCGAAGGATATTCAAACGCTCTTTCGCCCTTAGGTTTACGGATACCTAAAGAATAAATGAGGCAGTTCAATGCACGTGGGGCATGAAAACGTTTGACACAGACCTCTGTACCATTGCTTAATTTAATAATACGGATCTGGTTGCGGCTATCGTAAATGATCTCTCCCTCCTGACTGAAGCGCTGGGGGATTGTCGATAATTCTGAGGAAAATGCCTGGCATTTAGGGTTAAAGAGTATCATAGGGCGTCTTTTCTTACTTTAGACATCATTTCGCGGTAGCTATTATGTGGTCTTCGCAAATCTCCGGTTATACTCCTCGTGGGTACGTTTCCAACGATTGTGCGTCCAAAGGTAGTAGGTGGGTTCACGACGGATGTTGTCTTCCAACATCTGGAAAAAGCGGTGTATGATGGCGTTCTCTTCTTCTTGTGCGGCATGTGCAGAAATTTGACGGAAGGTGCAGATATAGTGTCCGCGTTTTGGCCGCTCCACATCTAAGTAGAACACCGCATCATCCATCTTGCGCATAATGCGCTCACCCCCGGTGAAGACGGGCGTATCGTGTCCCAGGAAGTCAAGCCACAGGTGGATGTTCTCCCATTTTGGGGTCTGGTCGCTGATATAGCCGAAAAGTATATGCTTCTTCTGGCGCTTGAATTCCATGAGATGCCGCAGTACATGACGTTTGTTGACACAAAGGCCTCCGTGACCAGAGCGTATGGCGATGAAGAGGCAATCGACGGGCTCGTTACGCAGGGGGTGATAGATGAGGCCATTCACTGCCTCCGGATAATGGGGAAAGGCTAGGCCGATGGCTGACAGCCATTCCCAGTTGCAGTAGTGGCCCATGACTGCAGCAACACTGCGCCCCTCAGCAAAGACTTGCTCAACCTGCTCACCACCGCGGAATTCAAGGTGGCGCAACAACTTCTCGTTGCTCATACTGAGCAGTTTGAATGTTTCAAGAAAAAAGTCACAGAACCAGTGATAGAACTGACGTTCAATTTTTCTACGTTCTTTTTCGTCTTTTTCTGGAAAGGAACTGCTGAGGTTCTTCCAGACGACCTTACGCCGGTATCTGCTAATATGATAGACGAGAATAAATAACCCGTCTGACAGCAGGTATAGCAGCCAGAAAGGGAGCAGCGACAATAGGTATGTGAATCCGTAAAGCAGATAATAGGTGATTTTTTTGATCATCGGTTCTTTAAATCATTGGCGGTTACTTACAGAATGGATTTGTTGGGGTGCAGTAGTTTCTTGGCATCAGGATTCCGGCTGATGCTGAACTGCCAGTGGATCACCCTTCCTTTCATAATTACACTTGTTGCATATCGTGTAGTTTCTTATAATAGCCGTCGGTGTTGAGCAGTTGCTCGTGGGTACCGCGTTCCACGATACGTCCCTCATGGAGCACGCATATCTCGTCGGCATTCTTGATGGTGCTCAGACGGTGGGCGATGGCTACCGTCGTACGCGTCTTCATCAGTCGCTCCAATGCATCCTGTACTAGTCGCTCGCTCTCTGTATCGAGAGCGGAAGTTGCCTCGTCGAGGATGAGGATGGGCGGATTCTTCAGAATGGCACGGGCGATGCTGATGCGCTGGCGCTGACCGCCAGAGAGCCTGCCTCCACGGTCGCCGATGTTCGTGTCGAAACCCTGTTCTGAAGCAGTGATGAAGTCGTAGGCATTGGCAATCTTCGCCGCCTCTTCGATTTGCTCCTGTGTGGCATTATCTACACCAAAGGTGATGTTGTTCCTGAAGGAGTCGTTGAAGAGGATGGCCTCCTGGTTCACATTACCGATGAGCTGGCGCAGGTCATGGATGCCGAGGTTCTTGACGTTGATGCCGTCGATGAGTACCTCACCCTCCTGCACGTCATAGTAGCGGGGGATAAGATCGACGAGTGTCGATTTGCCGCTGCCGCTTTGTCCTACGATGGCGATGGTCTTGCCCTTGGGGATCACAAGATTGATATCCCTCAGTACCCACTGCTGATCGTATTTAAAGGAGACGTGTCGGAACTCGATCTTGTGTTCGAAACTGCTGATATGTTGAGGGCTGACTGGTTCTTGGATGGTGTTTTCTGCCATCAGAATCTTATCCACGCGTTCCATTGAGGCCAGTCCCTTGGGAATGTTATAGCCGGCTTTTGAGAAGTCCTTCAGCGGATTGATGATCGAGTAGAGCATCACCATATAATAGATGAAGATAGGACCTGAGAGCGTCTGGTTGTTCAGCACCAGTACACCGCCGAACCACAGTACGATGACAATGAGAATGGTGCCTAGGAACTCTGACATCGGGTGGGCCGACGATTGACGGATGTTCACCCGCATGATGTCGTTACGGTAGGCTGTGTTGATCTGGTCGAAGCGGCGGTTCATCTTGCTTTCGGCGATGAAGGCCTTAATGATGCGTAGTCCCCCAAGCGTTTCCTCCACCTGACTCATCGTGTCACTCCACAATGCCTGTGCCTTGATGGAGTCCTGTTTCAACTTACGGCCCACCCAACCCATGAACCATCCCATGACTGGCACGATAATCAGCGTGAACAGGGTAAGTTCCCATGAGATGAAGAGCAGGGCGGCAAAGTAACTGATAATGAGGATGGGGTTTTTGAAGAGCATCTCCAGCGAGGCCATGATGCTGTTCTCGATCTCCTGCACATCACCACTCATACGGGCAATGATATCACCTTTGCGCTCCTCAGAGAAGAAACTCAGCGGCAAGGAGGTAATCTTCTGATAGAGCTGGTTGCGGATGTCGCGCACCACACCTGTACGGATAGGGATGATCGTTGCGGCAGAGAGGAAGTAGGCTCCAGTCTTCAGCAAGGTCATCACAGCGAGGAACAGTCCTATGAACAGCAGTGTCGTAGTCTGTCCCCATTCGTCGATGAGACCGTTCACGTAATAGTTCATGTTGTTCATCAGAACGGCCTGGATGTTTGACCAGTCCCAGGCCATCAGCGAGGTGGCCGTCTCAGCATCGCTTGTCTGGAAAAGGATCTGGAGGATGGGTATCAGGGCTGCGAACGAGAAGATGTTCAGAACTGCTGAGAGAATGTTGAACACCACCGACAGTACTAAGTATTTTTTGTAGGGCGGTACAAACCGTCTGAGAACATTCAAAAACTCTTTCATACGCTTTCTCCAATTAATGTTGCACTTGTTGAGCCTGTGATCCTGACGCGGACAGTCTCACCGATATGATGGCAGCCTTTGTCGAACACCACCATCTTGTTCTGCTCCGTACGACCACAAAGCTGTTCACGGCTGCGTTTCGAGAAACCCTCCACAAGCACGTCGAATTCCTTTCCTTCATCCTTTTTGTTCTGGATGGCCGACATCTCTGTCTGTAGCGCAATGAGTTCATTCAGCCGACTGATCTTCACCTCCTCAGGTACGTCATCTGGCAGATGTTTCGAGGCGTAGGTGCCAGGACGCTCGGAGTATTTGAACATAAAGGCGGAATCGTATTGTACCTCGCGCATCAGACTCAGCGACAACTGGTGGTCTTCCTCCGTCTCAGAGCAATAGCCCACGAAGATATCCGTCGAGAGACCGCAGTCGGGGATGATCCTGCGGATGGCGGCCACACGGTCCAAGTACCATTCGCGGGTGTATTTGCGGTTCATCAATTTCAGGATACGGTCACTGCCACTCTGCACGGGTAGATGGATATGCTTGCAGACGTTCGGCATCTCAGCGATCACCTGCAACGTCCCGTCACTCATGTCCTTAGGGTGCGAGGTGGTGAAGCGGATGCGCATCTCTGGTGCTTCTTCCGCCACCTTGCGCAGTAACTGTGGGAAATACGTATCGCCACAGGCGAAGGAGTTCACGTTCTGTCCCAACAGTGTCACTTCCTTAAAGCCACGATCCCTCAGGTCGCGCACTTCGCGCAGGATGCTCTCCACGTCACGGCTCCGCTCGCGGCCTCGGGTGTAGGGTACGATGCAGTAGTGGCAGAAATTATTGCAACCGCGCATAATACTCACGTAGCCGCCGATCTTATGTCCCAGTCCGATACGCTGGGGCACCACGTCACGATAGGTCTCCGTCGTAGAGAGTTCGATATTCATGGCCTTATGGCCCGTCTCGGCCTGTGCAATCAGGTCGGGTAGCGAGAGGTAGGCATCTGGTCCTGCCACAAGGTCGCAGTGATGATGGTCCAGCAGGTCTTGCTGTGCCCTTTCGGCCATACAGCCCAGCACGCCGATGATCAGGGGATGCTTGCGCTTGATGGCCGCAAGTGCTTCAAGTCGGTGGATGATCTTCTGTTCGGCATTATCCCTCACGGAACAGGTGTTCAGGAAGACGGCATCGGCCTCGTTGAGGTCGTCCGTCGTCTCATAACCCGCCATCTGCATCACTGAGGCCACCACCTCAGAGTCGGCCACGTTCATCTGGCAGCCGTATGTTTCTATATACAATTTCTTCATTTCGGGTGCAAAGGTACGACATTTATCGGATTATTCCAAATTAATTTGGAAAAGTCAGACGATAGGAAGTGAGATACCGCTGATTTTCTGATAAACCTCAAGAGCATAGACGTCCGTCATGCCACTGATATAGTCAATGACAGCCATGAGGCGTGTTTCCAATTCTTGTGCCTCAATGTCGTACTGACTGCTGACGCGGCTAATGAGATGCTTGGAGTAGAAACGCTCTGGGTGGACGGCGGCGCTGATGAACTTCTCCAGTAGCGTTTGCATGATCTGGTAGCCGGAGAGTTCCACGTCGAGCACAGGACGGCTCTTGTAGATGCGGCTGACAGAGAATTGTATGCAATGCTGGTAGGCTTCTTGCTGTAAAGTGCTGATATGGTCGATGAGGCTGCCCTTGAACAAACCGCTCAGAATCTCTTCCTCATGTTCCACGAAGACGCGCACACACTCGTTCTCTAATTTGCCGATGACGCAGGCGCGCAGATAGACCACTTTCTCGTTGTTGTCCGTAACGCCCTCTTCGATGATGCGTTGCTGGATATGCTGTTGGTTCTGTTCGTCGAAGAAAGCCAACAACAACTTCATGGTTTCTTCGTATGAAATAATTTTAAGTTTGTGGGCATCTTCGATGTCCATGATTTCGTAGCAGATATCATCTGCGGCTTCCACCAGATAGACCAGCGGATGACGGGCGTATCTTAGTGGTTCTCCCATCTCAGACTGGCAGATAATTCCGAGTTCGTCGGCAATCCGGCGATAGTTGTCCTTCTCCGTCTCAAAGAATCCGAACTTTCCTTTTTTGCCTGAGGCGGTGGAAGAAAACGGGTATTTGACGATGCTGGCCAATGTGGAATAAGTCATGACAAAACCGCCAGGGCGACGGCCCTGGAACTGATGGGTCAGCAGACGGAAGGCATTGGCATTGCCCTCGAAGTGGGTAATGTCGCTCCAGAACTGGGGACTCACCTCGCGCTGCAACTGACTGCCGTTCCCCTCGATGAAAAAGGCCTGGATTGCCTTTTCGCCGCTGTGGCCAAAGGGCGGGTTGCCCAGGTCGTGGGCCAGACAGGCGGTGGCGACGATCTGTCCGATCTCCTGAAAGAGCGTGTCCTTCAGTTCGGGATGCTTCCTGATCAGTTGCTGGGCCACGTCATTGCCCAACGACATGCCGACACTGGCCACCTCCAGCGAATGTGTCAGACGGTTGTGTACGAAGATACTGCCAGGAAGGGGGAATACCTGGGTCTTGTTCTGCAAACGACGGAATGGGGCTGAGAAAATCAGACGGTCGTAGTCGCGTTTGAACTCCGTACGATCATCATGTCGCTCAGGGTGGCGATGCTCCTGTCCGAGTCGTTTATTGGAGATAAGTTGCTGCCAATTCATCATAACTAGAGTGCAAAAGTAACGAATTTTACCTAAAAAATTACATTTTTTACAGAAAAATATGGATAATTGAAGATAAATCATTAATTTTGCACATTGTTTAGGATGAATTTATACGTATGTTAGAAATAAAAGTTGTCAACAAAGGCCATCAACCTTTACCTCAATATGCCACCGCACAGAGTGCTGGTATGGATCTCCGTGCTAATCTTGATGAGCCCGTCGTGCTGAAGCCGATGGAGCGCAGACTGATCCCTACGGGACTGCATATCTCTCTGCCCGTGGGTTATGAGGCTCAGGTGAGACCACGCAGCGGACTGGCTCTGAAGAAAGGTATTACGGTACTGAACACGCCTGGTACGATTGATGCGGACTATCGTGGTGAGATTGGTGTGGTGCTGATCAACTTGTCGCAGGAGACGTTTGTCGTGGAGGATGGCGAGCGCATCGCCCAGATGGTGATTGCCCGTCATGAGCAGGGTGCTTTCATCCCTGTGGAGATGCTCGACGAGACAGAGCGTGGCGAAGGCGGCTACGGACATACGGGAGTGAAATAATGCGGAGAACGATAATCATAGGGTGGTTGATGCTGATGGGCATCGGGTGTATGGCTGATGATTTCAGTCAGCGCATCTACGACCAGTTCTTCATGGAGGCGATGGTACAGCGGCAAAAAGGTAACAATGACGCTGCCTTCGACCTGTTGCGCCATTGTCAGGAGTTGAACCCCAAGGCTCCTGAGGTGTATTACTTCCTGGCCCAGTATTATATGGCCCTGCGGAATCAGGAGAAAGCAACGGAATGCGTGAAGCAGGCTGCCGCGCTGAATCCGGATAACGAGACCTATATGGAGACGCTGGCCCATAGTTATATCCAGCAGCAGGATTACGCCAGTGCTATCCCAGTCATTGAGGGTATCTATGATCGGAACAAGGAGCGTGAGGATATGCTCGAGATGCTGTTCCAGCTCTATCAGCAGGTAGAAGACTATGTCAATGCCATCAACGTGTTGGAGAGGATGGAGCAGATCGACGGTAAGAACGAGCGCCTGTCGATGGCCAAGAGTGAGATATATACGCGGATGGGCAACAAGAAGGCTGCCATTGCGGAAATGGAGGCGCTGGCCAAGCAGTTCCCCAACGACTTGAATTATATGGTCTTGTATGGTGAGACTCTGATGATGAATGGTCAGACTAAGAAGGCACTGGCCGTCTATGATCAGGTGCTGGCGCAGGAGCCGGACAATAACCGTGTGCTGATGTCATTGCGTACCTATTATCAATCTGAAGGCAAATGGGCTGTGGCCGATTCTCTGGCTGAAAGGGTGCTGTTGAGCAGCAATGCGACTTCAGAAGAGAAAACCCATCTGCTCCGGCAGGAGGTTTCTGCCAGCGAAAACCAGGGCGGTGACAGCACGCGCGTGCTAATGCTTTTTAGAAAGATGTTGGCACAACCGCAGTCTAATCCCGATATGGCGATCCTCTGCGCATCCTATATGAACTCCAAGCAGATGCCGAAGGATTCTATTGCCCGTGTGCTGAATCAGGTGCTCTCCCTTGCCCCCGACTATGCAGCCGCCCGTCTCCAACTGGTGGGTTATGCTTGGGAGGCTGAGGATATGGATAAGGTGATCTCGCTTTGCCAGGAGGCCCGTCAATATAACCCTGACGAGATGGCCTTCTACTACTATCAGGGCATCGCATATTACAAGCGTGACAGTCTAGATCAGGCGCTTTCGGCGTTCCAGAATGGTATTGGTGTCATCAACGATAACAGTAATCCGGATATCGTCTCTGACTTCTATGCCGTAATGGGTGACATCCTCCATCAGAAAGGTCTCGCGGAAGAGGCTTTCGCAGCCTACGACTCCTGCCTCCAGTGGAAGGATGATAATATCGGGTGCCTGAACAACTATGCCTATTACCTCAGTGAACGTGGTGAACGACTGAGCGAGGCGGAGGAGATGAGCTTCAAGACCGTGAAGGCAGAGCCCAAGAATGCCACCTATTTGGATACTTACGCCTGGATACTCTTCATGCAGGAGCGCTATGCCGAGGCGAAGATATATATTGACCAGGCTCTTCAGAATCTGGAGGACTCGCTTGGCAATGAGGTGATTGTGGAACATGCAGGGGATATCTATGCCCAGAACAAGGACATGGACCGTGCACTCTCTCTCTGGCGTGATGCTCAGCAGAAGAAACCTGAGGATCAGCTGTTACTTAGAAAAATCAAACTTAAAAAATATTTGAAAGAATGAAATGGCTTAGTTTTGTAAGAGTTGCCGTATTGGCACTGCCGTTAGTGCTCGTCTCTTGTGGTTCACACAAGAAAGTTGTTCAGTCTACGAACATGACTCCGGAAGTAAGGGACAAAGTGGAATTCCTTACAAAGGTGAAGGAGAATGCCCAGACAGGGAAGTTCCTTACATCCAAAGTGAAATTCTCTGTTGAGGTGGGACAGCAGAAACTCACGTTGACAGGAAACCTGAAGATGAAGCGTGACGACGTGATCCGCCTGCAGTTGATGGCTTTTGGATTCGTGGAGGCTGGACGCATTGAAATGACGAAGGACTACGTGCTCATCATGGACCGTATCAACAAGCAGTATCTGAAGGCTCCATGGATGTCTGTCGATTTCCTGCGTAATAGCGGACTGAACTTCAACACGATCCAGGCACTTTTCTGGAACGAGTTGTTCAGACCGAATCAGGTGTCAACGGATAATGAGAGAACTGACTCGCTGGCTTCCTACAGTATCCTTGCGAATGGCGACGACATGATTGTAGGCCTGGAAACTGGTAAGATGGACTATAGCTGGCTGGTGAGCAGGGAGGCAAGACTGATCCGCATGGCTAACATCCTGTATAAGGATCGCTTCAATGGCAATACCCAGTTGAACTGGGACTATGACAAGTTTGAGAAGCTGAACAAGAATCTCTTCCCCCATAAGCATGCGATCTTGCTGACAACCCCCGAGAAGGAAGTGAAGTTAGGTATGACCTTGAACTATATCGGGGCAGAGACGGAATGGGAACCACGTACGGAGATCTCCAACAAATACCGTGAGGTGACCGTCGATGAGATCCTGCGTCGTTTCATGGCGTTATAATCATAGATGAAGAGACTCCTCGTTCTTTGTTTCTTAGCGTGTTTGGTGGCAGTCGTTCCTGCTCAGCAGCCTAAAAGAGGCGCTGTCCAGAAGAAGACGACTACCACCAAATCTCGTGGTACCACCCAGAAGCAGGCTACTAAAAAACAGCCCGCCAAGAAACAGTCTGCCCAAAAGAAGACCACTGCCAAGCAGCCGGCTGTGACGGTCAAGAGTTTGAAAAACGAACAACAACAGGTTCGCCAGCAGATCAAAGAACAGGAGCGACGCCTGAGAGCCAACGAGGCGGATGTCAAGAAACGGCTGCAGAAACTGATGGTCATCACGAATGAGATCGCCGACAAGCGGAAGACCATTGACACCATTCGCCATGACATCATCCGTCTGGATACGACGATCCATGTGCTACAGGACCAACTCGTTGTCTTGGGAAAAGAACTGGATGAGCGCAAACAGCGTTTCGTGAAGTCCATACGGTACATGCACCGTAACAGAAATATCCAGAGTCAGATCATGTTTGTCTTCAGTGCCAAGAATCTCTCGCAGATGTATCGTCGTATGCGCTTTGTACGAGAATATGCTGCCTTCCAACAGACACAGGGAGAAGCCGTGAAGTCGATGCGTGATCAGGTGGCAGAGGCATACAAGGAACTGAGGGATACTAAGAAGCAGAAAAATGCCCTGCTTGTACGTGGCGAAGAAGAGAAAAAGTCTCTTGAGAATAAGCAGGTGGAGCAGCAGAATGTGGTGAGTTCTTTGAAGAAACAACAGAAGACCATCCAGAGCATCATCGACAAACAGAAGAAACGTGATGCGGAACTGAATGCCCAGATCGACAAACTGATTGCTCAGGAAATCGCGCGTGCTAAAGCCCGTGCTGAGGCGGAGGCCAAGCGGAAGGCTGCAGAAGAGGCTGCCAAGAAACGTGCTGAGGAACTGGCCAGGAAGAAAGCCGAGGCAGAGGCTGCCGCCCGTGAGAATGCCCGACGTATTGCTGAGGCTAAGGCCAAGGAGGAAAAGGCCAAGGAAGAGGCCAGGGCCGCCGCTCGTAAGAGTGCTGCTGAGAAAGCGGCTGCCGAGAAGAAAGCCCGTGAGGCAGAGAAAGCCCGTAAGGATGCAGAGCGTAAGGCCGATGCAGAGCGGAAAGCCCGCGAGCGCGAGGTGGCTGAGGCCAAGAAATCGGCAGAGGCTAAAAAGACTACCGATGCGAATTATCTGGTTTCTTCGGAAGACCGTCGCCTGAGTGGCAACTTCGAGAGCAACAAGGGGCGCCTGCCCATGCCGATAGCCGGCAGTTATCAGATCGTACACCGTTTTGGTACGAACACTGTAACTGACGTGAAGGGACATGTCACGCTGGATAAGAAGGGTATCGACATCAAGGGACAGCCAGGCGCACAGGTGCGGGCGGTCTTCGATGGAGAGGTTTCGGCCGTGTTTGGCTATGCGGGGACGACGGTTGTCATCATCCGTCACGGCAGTTATCTGTCAGTCTATTGTGAACTGGCATCCGTGAGTGTCAGCCGTGGGCAGAAAGTGAGTGCCCGTCAGACCATCGGAAAAGTGGGCTCCGACGGACTTATGCAGTTCCAGTTGCGAAATGGCAACACGAAACTGAACCCTGAACTGTGGCTGGGCAGATAGGTTAGAGGCTGAGTCCCTCTAACAGATAGACATAGGTTTCGATAGCCTGTTCAATCTCGGAAATTCTAATGAACTCGTCAGCCGAATGTGAACGGCTCGACTCACCAGGCCCTAACTTAAAGGATGGGAATGGCATCAGTGCCTGGTCACTCAGGGTGGGAGAGCCGAAAGGTTTCTTTCCGATTTCCAGACATCTCCTGACCAGCGGATGCTCTACGGGAATGCTTGACGAGTGCAGACGGAACGAACGGGCGCGCAGTTCGCACTTCGTCATCTTCTTCTGCAGGAAGTTGAACAGGTATTCGTTCTGATAAAACTCGTTCGTGCGTACATCTATTATAAAATGGAGCGTGTCTGGGATGACGTTGTGCTGCGTGCCACTTTCCACCACCGTCACCGTCATCTTCGTGGGCCCCAGCAACTCGCTCTCCTTACGGAACTTATAGTCGCGTAGCCACACCAGATCATCCAGTGCCTCGTAGATGGCATTCACACCCTCGTTCCTGGCGGCATGACCAGACTTGCCGTGGGCGTAGCCGTCGATCACCATCAGACCCTTCTCCGCAATGGCGGGTTGCATGCCAGTGGGCTCTCCCACGATGGCGACATCCACCTTCGGAAGCAGGGGTAGCACACGGCTGAAGCCATTCGGCCCCGATACCTCTTCTTCTGCTGAGGCTACCCAGAGGAGATTATAGTTCCTCTGACGGTGCAGCAGGATACGGTAAGCCTGTAAGGTGGCGACAAGACCACCGCCACAGTCGTTGGCTCCAAGACCATAGATCAGATCGCCTTCCTGCGTGGGGATGAAGGGATCGCGCGACCACGAGGCCACAGGTCTGACGGTGTCGATGTGGGCATTCAGCATCACCGTGGGACGGTTGTTGTCCCAGTCAGGACAGCCCACCCAGAGGTTATTGCCTTCACGTCCGTGGGGCAGGTCCCAGTGGTTCAGGTATTCCGACAACTTATCGGCAGCAGCAGTTTCTTCCTTACTGACCGAAGGGATGGCGATGAGTTCTTTCAGCAGTCTGATGGCATCGTTGGTATAGGCCTGTATCTCCATTTTGTTTAGTTTTTAGTTTTCCGTTTTGATAAGATCACAGAGAGTCCCATCGACAGTGCGAGCAGACCGAAGATCACGGCCAGCGAGATTGTGGTGGGTATTTCGATGTCTTTCAACTCCAACAGCATCTTCACGCCTACGAAACTGAGGATAATGCCCAGGCCATATTTCAGATAGGTGAAGTATTTGGCGACCGCTGCCAGAGCGAAGTAGAGCGCCCTTAGTCCGAGGATGGCGAAGATGTTCGACGTCAGTACGATGAAGGGGTCATGGCTCACGGAGAACACTGCGGGGATGCTATCCACGGCGAAGGCCACGTCCGTCGTCTCGATCACCAGCAGGGCAATGAAGAGTGGCGTTGCCAGACGTTTTCCGTTCTCCACGATGAAGAACTTGTCCTCGTGCATCTGATCCGTCACAGGGAAGAATCGCTTGAAGATCTTCACAAAGATGTTCTTCGAAGGATCTACCTGTTCGTCGCCCTGCTGGCCGAACATCTTGATGCCTGTATAGATCAGGAATACTCCGAAAACACCGAGTATCCACTCAAAGCGCACAATCAGAGCCGTACCCGCGAAGATAAAGATGCTTCTCAGTATCAGGGCGCCGAGGATGCCCCAGAACAATACTTCGTGCTGATATTTCCTTTGAACACCGAAGAACGAGAACAACATCAGGAAAACGAACAGATTATCCATCGACAGCGACTTCTCGATGATGTAGCCAGCGAGGAACTCCATCGCCATCTCGTGTGAGTTGCCAGGGTAAAAGAAGTAGATGCCTGCACCAAACAGCAACGACACGATGATCCACACAGCCGTCATCTTCAGTGCCTCGGAAATGCTGACCTCATGCTGTCCGTTCTTGCCAAACGACTTCAAGTCGATCCACAGCATCACGAGCACCATGACGTAAAACAGGATCCACACCCACCAAGGCAAACTGATCATTTCCATCTACGCTTTTCTCTTTTTCAGTTGCTTATTTTAGAACTTTCTTGACTCCGTCTGGTGTCCGAACAATATGAAGGCCGCGTTGGCTGTCAGGTATGGGACGTCCATTTAAGTCGAAACTCCGAAGTGTCATTTTTTCATGGGCACGGGGAAGTGACTTGACGTTTGTCGCGTTGAACTCACGGATCGTTCCGAAAGAGTTCCATGGTACCGTCTGTTGGTAGTTTTCGATACAGCCTTCTGGCACATAGAGCACTGATTCGGCCATGTTCCACGACATCCAGTCCATCGGTTCGTTGAAGGCCATAGGGTCGGTCTCGGCAGGTGGCTCCTTAGAGTACATATAGATGTTGTGAGCCGAGTAGTTAGGAACAAAGAATGCGCCGAACTCAATCTTGCGCACTGATGCTGGTATGTGCCAATCTACCAAGTAGTCGGCTCCAGCAAATGCTTCTACGCCTATTTCCTCCAGACCTTCGGGCAGTTTGCAGTCAATCAGATTGTAGCATTCATAGAAGGCAGTACCGCCTATGCGCTTGATGGTTGGCGGCAGAATCAGTTTATTCAAACCCTCGCAGTTATAGAAGCATCCTGACGGAATGCTGTCGAGAGGTGCCAGTATTTCGAGCGTACCACCCATGAAGTCCCAAAAAGCATTTGGTGCAAGATCGCGCACACTGCTGGGAATCACCAGTTTGCTAACTCGTAGATCGCTGAATGCATGTTCATCTATCGTTTCCAGTCCTTCGGGAAGTACTAAGTTGTACAGTTGGTTGTTGCATAACGCATACTCTCCGATATGCTTTAGTTTTTCTGGCAAGTGAATATATTCTATGAAACATTCATGGAATGACCAGTCCTGCAGATACTCCACATTGTCGGAGATGATAAGCGAGTCCATATAACATTCATTAAAAGCACCGGCACCGATATGGGTGACGCTATTGGGGATGACCAGTTTGGGCTGCCATACCTGTCGCAATGCACATCTGAAGGCATCATCGCCTATGTATTGCAGTCCCTCGTTCAGAGTGATGTTATTGCAGCAGTTGTAATTGAAAGCCATATCGTCAATTATCTTGACTTCAGGACGAATCGTAATGCTTTCTAAACTTGTGTCGGAGGAATTGAAGAAGGACAGCAGTCGCGTATGGTCACGAGTGTACAGATAACCATCCTCCAGTACATACTCAGGGTTATCCTCGTCCATCGTGACTTGTTGTAACCAGCGGTTCCCGTTGAATGCACCATTGCCGATATGGACGAGCGAGGCAGGGATGTGTAGCCGTTCAAAGAAATTGCTTGAGAAAGCATGATCGCCTACCCACGTCAGAGTCGGAGACAGGTTGATACTGTCGCCACAGAAAAAGAAGGCGTAGTCGCCAATCTTTGTCAGTACATTTGGTAGTACCAGACTCTGGAACTCTTTTTCGTAGAACATGTATGGGCCTATGACATCGTCTTCTGTAGTATAATCCTCATAATAGGGGTCACCGCCAGCCACAATCCTACAATCGTAAAGATTCAGTACTCTTTGTGAATTGGACCATTCACGCAGCACCTTTATATCCGACCCGTTAATCTTTCCTTTTAACGTAAGATTGAATTCATACATCAGATCGTAGGCATCAAATATATTCTGCAATTGTCCAGGTCGTACCTCCACAGTTCTTTCTGCAGACATACGAACAGGAACCGCTTGCAACAATAATAGGAGAAGAATTAGTGAATTCTTTTTCATACTTGATTAGTTATTAACTGAGGTGCAAAATTACAATTTTCTACGAATATAATCCCTCCCAAAGTAAGAAAAAGATGTTGTCATCCGAATTTTTACACTATATTAACACTGCGAAATCCTTACACAATGACGCAACAGTTCATGCCCCCGAGTGCTACGTGTTACAAGTGTAACAACTAGGACTTGGGCAGTCTCTTGCGGAAATAGAGGCTGGTTTTCAGAAAATAAGTGGCTCTTATTTGGAAAGAATGCCATTACAAATGGCAGGACACTAGAATCCGACGCGGACATTGTTACAGTTGTAACATGTAACGTTTTTCTGTAGCACAAACGGTTCCTGACCCCAGCGTGTTGCTGAGATCGTTGTCACGGCGCGTTGCAATGTTGCCGTAAGGAGTATAATAGTAGAAATAGTATAGAATAACAAATTCTATTTATCATAATTCTGTATAGTATCACTACTATTATTTTTTTAGGGTAGGATAGTCCTTATTGCAACATTGCAATATTGCAACAAGGGCTGTCAACTATTCCCGTATGATGTAAGGAAATCCCCTGAATACGGGGCTCTGCAGAACAAATTAGAGCCTCCGCAAAAAAAACAGATGTCCCGTAGAGAAATGTAGATGCCTTTTTTGATAATTTCGTGGCTCTAAATTTTGGTATTATGACGAGAAATGTGTATTTTTGCAGCGTTAAATCGAATGGTATGGAAAACAAATTGTTGGAGAATGCCCCATTAGTGAAGGTTGTCGTCAGTCTGATGGCAGGGATTGTCGTGGGTGATTGCCTGCAGATGCCACCGATGTTACCAGTATTAGTAGGGATGATCGTGGTGACTTTACTGCTTTGGAAGTATGAAAACTTGCAATCAGTGGCACTTTCTGGCTGCTTCTTGGTGCTGGGAGCCTTGATGATGCAGCGCCAGAAAGAGGCATTAAGGATGGATTGGCCTGAGGGCGAGGTCTGCTATGAGGCGGTGGTGCTGAGCGAACCCGTGGAAAAACCCAAGACGATGGCGGTGGATATCCTGTTGACGGGCAATCATCGGAAACTGAAGTGCTACCTCTATAAAGACGAGCGGAGCAAGGCTTTACGCATAGGTGATGGCCTGTGCATCCAGTCGCAGATCAGGGAAAACAGTGATTGGCGACAAGGGACGTTCGACTATCGGCGATACTTGGAGATTCATGGCTTTTCGGGCACGACTTTCGTGTCAAGTTGGAAATGGCGGAAGGTAGAAATCTCCTTGAAAAGTCTCTCTCGATTAGAGCGCACGAAGCTATACTTTCTGAAGCAGCGCAGCCAGTTACTTGAAAGATTTGCCCAGCATGGCCTCGACGGAGAACAATATGCCGTGGTGGCAGCGATGACCTTGGGCGATAAGTCTGCCTTGACGCAGGATCTGAAGGAGGTCTATAGTGTAACGGGGGCTTCGCATGTGTTGGCGTTGAGCGGTCTGCATCTGGGCATCATCTATTCGCTGCTCTCGCTGATGATTGTAGGCAGGCGGTGGCGGATGGTTTCGCAGATGCTTATCATCCTCGCGATCTGGGCCTTCGTGTTTCTCGTGGGGATGTCTGTCAGTGTGGTGCGTTCGGCCGTGATGCTGACCACTTATGCCTTGCTTACGCTGGGACGTCGTGAGAAAATGTCGCTGAATACGCTGGCTTTTGCGGCTATGATTCTACTGATGCTGAATCCGCTGTCATTGTTCGACGTGGGTTTTCAGATGTCGTTTGTCGCAGTAGCATCCATCCTGCTGTGGGTGCCGCTGTTCGGAAGACGGCTGTGGTCGTTGGTGGCCGTCTCTTGTGCGGCTCAGATAGGCGTTGCCCCGCTGGCTGCTTACTATTTTGGAAGATTCTCTACTTTTTTTCTCCTTACAAACTTCATTGTCATACCAGCAGCCACCGTGATACTCTGGCTCTTCATCGTAGTAATTGTCTTTCCCTCCCTCGCGTACCTATTAATATATGTAGTGGGCTTGCTGAATAAGATTCTCATGATGATAGCCGCCATCCCTGGTGCTAGCATCAGCCTGCACCCAACCATGCTTCAGACGATGATGGCCTATGTGATCGTATTCGCCGTCTATCTGCTTATGGGAAAAGTAGCACGAGCAGGGGGATCGTCACCATCGAGAAGAGGGTGGTGATGAAGGTGACCTCCGTCATCAGCGTGGGGTCTTTACCGTGGCGCAGACAGAGGATGGTGCCATAGGTGGCGACAGGCATGGCGATGACGACGGTGTTGATATGGTTCACCATCTCGGAGAAGCCGATGGCCTTGAAAAGGAAGAACAATGCCAAGGGCACCACCACCAGGCGCATCACGGTGGCGATATAGACGGTGCGGTTGCCAAGCAGTCTGCGTGGGGAGAGCTGCGACATCGACGAGCCGATGATGAGCAGGGCGGCTGGTACGGTGATATTGCCTAACATCGTTAGTGGCTGACTGATCACCTCAGGGATATTGTCGATACGGAGCGCCACGATCGCCATCGTCAGGTAGGCCGCCAGCATCGGGGTGGAGTAGAGCACCTTCTTCTGGAAGTGCGCGCCCTCCACCTCATTCTTCCCTGTGATGAGCATGGTGCCAACGGTGAAGACAGCGAAGGTATTGATGACGTTCAGCACGGCAGCGTAGAACACGGCCTGATGGCCGAAGAGCGAGGCCACGACGGGATAACCCATGAAACCCACGTTGCCAAACATGATGGCGAAGCCCACGGTGCCCTCCTCCTCTTGCCTCCGTGTCAGGTAGCGGGGCAGCCAGAAGGCCACGCCCGTCAGCAGGACGTAGGTAATGACGCTGATGCCTAATAACGGCAGGATATACTGACGGTCGGGCAGTTCGCCGTTCATCGCCGAGGAGAGGATCAGCGCAGGACAGGTGATGTTGATGACCAACCTCGACAACTGTCTGTCGAAGTCGCCACCTAAATAACCAAGTTTGCCCGCCACGTAGCCTACTACGAGGAGGGCAAACAGTGTCATCATCACTACTATCATAGCTTACATGTAGCCAAGCCAGCGCAGGATATCGTTGAGATTCGCAAACACCATCAGCAGGATCAGGATGCCAAAGCCGACGTACTCGGCACGGATCATGAAGGTCTCTGAGGGCTTGCGGCGCGTGATCATTTCATATAGCAGGAACAGCACATGACCACCGTCGAGGGCGGGGATGGGCAGGATGTTCATGAAGGCAAGGATGATCGACAGGAAGGCCGTCATCTTCCAGAACATGTACCAGTCCCACATCGGGGGGAACAGGCTGCCGATGGCTCCGAAACCGCCCAGCGACTTCGCACCGTCGGCCGTGAACACGTATTTCATGTCACCCACATAACCAGCCAGCACGTTCCAGCCGTACTTGATGCCAGCGGGGAAACTCTCGAAGAAACCGTATTCCTTGGTGACGGGCTCGTAGATGCCAGCCACGGTCTTTACGAAGAAGCCCAGTTTCAGTTCTGGGGTGAGGGTGACACTGACGGTGTCGTTCGTCTCGCCACGCTGATAGACGATGGTGGCCGTGCGGATCTTCAGACTGTCGGCAGGTGTCTGGGCGGCTGTCATCATATCTTCGAGAATACCCAGTTGGTCAACGAACTCGTTGTAACTATCGACGGGCTTATCGTTGATGGCGACGATCTTATCGCCCTGTTGCAGACCGATGCCAGCGGCAGGGGAGTCGGCCATCACGCTATCCACCTCAGCAGGGATCAGCGGACGTACGAACGAGGGCTCTGCCTTGAGCATGCCCAACAGGTTCAGGTCGCCAGGCAGCGTGAGACTCATCTGCTTGCCGTCACGGATCAGATCGACGCGGGTGGCCTCGGAGAGGTCGCGATAGAGGTCGGCTGAGAACTCCTTGAACTCGCCTTTCTCCGTGCCGATGAGGATATCACCGTCCTGGAAACCAAGGGCCTTGGCCTCGGTATTAAACTTCATACCATAGGTCATGTTCTTCACGGGGACGTAGGTGTCGCCCCAGTGGAACAGGATCATCGAGTAGATGAACAGGGCCAACAGGAAGTTGACGAGCACACCACCGATCATGATCAGCAGACGCTGCCAGGCGGGTTTCGCGCGGAACTCCCACGGCTGTTCGGGCTGTTTCATCTGTTCGGTATCGAAACTCTCGTCGATCATACCGGCTATCTTACAGTAGCCGCCAAGGGGGAGCCAACCCATACCATACTGCGTATCGCTGTTCTTCGGCTTCCATTTGAAGATACTGCCATCCCATTTCCAGATGCTGGGGTCGAAGAAAAGATAGAACTTATCGACCTTGACACCAAAGAGTTTGGCGAAGAAGAAGTGGCCGCCCTCATGGAGCAGCACCAATAGTCCTATTGCGAGCATGAACTGCAACAGACGAATCAGAAAAATATCCATAATCTTTTTACCTTATTTACTAGTTTATTTATTCATCAGTTCCGTGGCGATACGACGGGCCTCATCATCCGTGGCGATGTAGGTGTCGTAACTCGGATTCTTGTCGAAGGTGGCGCGCTGCATGGTCTCCGCGATGATGTCGCCCATCTCGAGGAAACCGCACTTGTCCTCGAGGAATCCACGGTTCACGATCTCGTTGGCTGCATTCACGATACATGGCATGTTACCACCCTTGTCTAATGCCTCATAAGCCATTGCCAAGCAGCGGAACTTCTTCAGGTCGGGCTCGAAGAACTCCAGATGCTGAGCCTTGAAGAGATCCAGACGCTCACCGCTCAGATGCAGACGCTGGGGGAACGAGAAGGCATACTGGATGGGCAGGCGCATATCGGGCACACCGAGTTGGGCCTTCACGCTACCGTCCTGGAACTGTACGGCACTGTGCACGATCGACTGCGGATGGACGAGCACCTGAATCTGCTTGGCATCCACACCGAAGAGCCACTTGGCCTCGATCACCTCGAAGCCCTTGTTCATCATCGAAGCCGAGTCGATGGTGATCTTGGCACCCATGTCCCATGTCGGATGTCTTAAAGCATCGGCCTTAGTGACGTGGGCAATCTCCTCCATCGTCTTCAGACGGAACGGACCGCCAGAAGCCGTCAGCAGGATCTTCTCGATGGGGTTCTGGTCTTCACCCACGAGACTCTGGAAGATGGCGGAGTGCTCGCTATCGACAGGCAGGATTGGGGTGTGGTACTGCTGAGCCAGTTGGAGGATTAGTTCTCCAGCTACGACCAGTGTCTCCTTGTTCGCCAAACAGATGGTCTTGCCAGCCTTGATGGCGTGGATGGTGGGGTTCAGACCAGCGAAGCCTACCATCGCCGTGAGTACCATGTTGATAGGACCGGCCTCTACGATCTCGTTGAGTGCCTGGGCACCAGCATAGACTTTCACGTCGGGCATGTCGCTCATCAGCGACTTCAGTTCGTCGTAGCGCTGTTCGTTGGCTATCACGATGGCAGCAGGCTTGAACTTATGGGCCTGTTCTGCCAGCAGTTCCACTTTATTATTGGCTGTCAGGCAATAGACCTCATACAGGTCTGAATGCTCCTCGATGACCTCGAGTGCCTGTGTGCCTATCGACCCCGTAGAGCCGAGAATTGCTATTTGTCTTTTCATAATTCTAAAATGCCTTCTGGCAAATGAATGACTATTTGTTGTTTCTTTGTATCAATATGGGTGATCAGTTCCTCTGAGGCAGGAATCAGTTTGCCGTCTTCCAGTTCGAAAAGGATATTGATCGTGGAATCGTCGATAGCGGCGATGCGCCCTACGCTGGTGTTCGTGTCAGCGTCGATCAGTTCAAACCCCTTGATGGCGGCCCAAGAGAGAGAACCCTCGTCGGCCTCAGACAGTTTGCGGGGGAAATAGACATCACAGCCCGTCAGTTCCCTGGCACGTTCCTGTGTGTCGATACCGTCAAACTTCATCAGGGCATTGGCGTCGCTCTTGAAGCGGTATTCCTCGATGAAGAACGGCACGAGGATGCCATCGATGTCGAGGATGAGGTAGTCGGCATCCACACGGTCGAAGACGTCGTCATCGAAGAGGAAGGATACTTCTCCCCTGATGCCGTGAGTCTTGCCCAACTTACCGATCTGATATACCTCTTCCCGTTTGATCACGATTCTCTATTCGCTTCTTGTGATTTTGGCCCCAAGGGCGTTCAGACGTTCCTCGATATGCTCGTAGCCCCTGTCTATCTGCTGGATGTTGTCAATATGGCTCGTGCCATTGGCGCTCATGGCAGCAATCAGCAGGGCGATACCGGCACGGATATCCGGACTCGACATACGACCACCACGGAGCGTGATCTTACGGTCATGGCCTACGACGACAGCACGGTGGGGATCACAGAGAATGATCTGTGCACCCATGTCGATGAGTTTATCGACGAAGAACAGACGACTCTCGAACATCTTCTGATGGAAGAGCACACTGCCTCGCGCCTGAGTGGCCACGACAATCAGCACCGACAGGAGGTCGGGTGTCAGTCCGGGCCAGGGAGCATCGGCCAGTGTCATGATTGTACCGTCGATGAACGACTGTATCTCGTAATGCTTCTGACGGGGGATGAACAGGTCGTCGCCCTCAGTCTTGATCTTTACACCCAGTTTGCGGAAGGCATCGGGGATGATGCCAAGGTGTTTCAGCGACACGTCCTTGATACGGATGCCGTCGCCACACATGGCCGCCATACCGATGAAAGAGCCCACCTCGATCATATCGGGCAGGATCCTGTGGTCCGTGCCATGCAACTGCTTCACGCCTTCGATAGTCAGCAGGTTGGAGCCGACACCACTGATGCAGGCACCCATCTGGTTCAACATGTGACAGAGCTGTTGGATATAGGGCTCACAGGCGGCGTTGTAGATGGTTGTTGCGCCTTTGGCAAAGACGGCCGCCATGATAATATTGGCCGTACCAGTCACCGAGGCCTCGTCGAGTAACATGTAGGAACCCTTCAACTGGCGGGCAGTGATCTCATAGACATTACGATCCTCGATACGATTGAACTTCGCTCCCAACTTCTCGAATCCGAGGAAGTGGGTGTCGAGCCTGCGACGGCCGATTTTGTCTCCGCCAGGCTTGGCGATCACCGCCTTGCCCATACGGGCCAACAGCGGACCGATCATCAGTACACTGCCACGGAGCTCAGCACAACTTTGGACGAACTCGTCACTCTCCAGATAGTTGAGGTTCAACGCGTCTGCCTGAAAAGCGTAATCGTTAGCCGACAGCCGCCTGACCTTGACACCGATATCCCGCAACAATTGGATCAGGTTGTTTACGTCGCGGATATCGGGGATGTTACGGATGATCACCTCATCCTCTGTCAGCAGTGTCGCACAGATCACCTGCAGGGCCTCGTTTTTCGCACCCTGTGGAGTAATCGTTCCTTGCAGCAGATGTCCGCCTTCGATGATGAATGATGCCATCGCAGTCTTATTTCTTTTTCTTGGATTTCTTGCCGTCCTCAGATGCCGTGAACTTCTCAAACCTGAAGTTGTTCAGGTCCAGTTGTATCACGCCATCAGTGTAGTAGGCCAGATCGTTGGCCACCTTCTCGTCATCCATCGAACCATGTCCCCACGTCATCAGGTCACGCTTCATCTGGTTGGCCGTATAGTAGGTCAATGCGTCGCGTTCCTCACCAGCGGGCATGGTCTTGAGTTTCTCGAACAGTTCTTCGATCAGTTTTCCGTAGTGACGGAGTTTGATATGCTCTTTGGGAAGTGGAATAGGCTGTGGCTTGTCGTGGAGTTTCTCAGCGTCTGACACGTCGAAAGGCCAGTCGATATCCAATTGCTTGCGGCTCATCATATACAGATGGTCCCAGAGCATCTGACGGTAGTCGGCATTGTCCCTCTGCTGAGGTACTTTAGTTTCCATCATCTTGACGATGGCCTGTGCACACTTCTGGCGCTCTGCCTTACTGGCGAGGCCGATGGCATGATCTACCATCTTCTGAATCTCGCGCCCGTATTCTGGCATGATAAGCTTCTCGCGCTGTGTGTTGTAGTCTAATCCTTTGATCTCCATATCTGTTTTTTCCATTTTACTTTTATAATAGTTTCTTGGGCATCTTGGCCACAAAGTCCTTCAGGTAGAAAGGCACGAAATAGGCCACATCCTCAAACTGACTGGTGAGGAAACGTTTCTCAGCCAATGGCTGCATCCATTTGGCCAGTGGCTCAATACCCTCTATCAGGTGAGCATTCGGATGGGCGATGGTGTCCATGCATTTCTTGGCACCGTTGCCAAAGAAATAGACGGGATGCTCGTCAAGGTATTCGCGGTAGGTATCGGCATCTACGATGTCGGCTCCGATTTCCCGTACGGGCTTCAGCGCACGGGTATAGATACCTGCATAGACCTCCATCCGTCGGGCATCAAGCATCGGACAGAGCAAGTCATCCTCCTCGGGAATCTCCCTGAGCAGCACGGGCACACAGAGCAGTTCCAGCGTCGGTACGGCTATCAGTTTCAGGTTACGTCCATAACAGATACCCTTTGCCATCGACACTCCGATGCGCAATCCTGTGTAGGAGCCTGGACCGCAACTCACGGCCACGGCGTCAAACGGGATGGCGTGGTTGTCAGTGAATGAGAGAGCCTCGTCAACCATTGTCCCTAAACGCTCGGCATGGTTCGGACCGCTGTGGTCTTCCTGATGGAAGATCACCTGCGAGTCTTCCGAGACGGCTACGGAACATACGTCGGTACTGGTCTCAATGTGTAATATCGTTGACATGAAATCCTTTTTCCTTTATTTATAAGGTGCAAAGGTACGGTAATTTGTCCGAAATACAAAGTATTTATGAGAAATTAACTGAAAGGGAAGAGACAAGCGACATACTTGTGCGATATGAGATTTTACGTAAGTGAATGGTGTTTCTATGCGCGTGTGCATATTATATAATAATGTGTATCCATTTCCGTGAATTGATTATTATCAAGAGCGTTCAAAATTTTGCATAAATAATAAATTTTCTTTTGAAAAAGTTTTGCTGGTTGGGAAAAAGTGCGTACCTTTGCACCCGCTAAACGAGAAACGTCTGTTTCGAGTGGTGCAAAAGAAGGAGTTCTTTGAAAGATTTACATAGACAGAAGTAGTACAAGAAGCGTGTGCTTGTGCATATGCACTGGCACATGGGTTAAATGAAACGAACCGTTTGATTCTTGAATTTGGATAGTCGTTCTGTGACA